>ERZ506791.17-NODE-17-length-171030-cov-15.709069_pt1 | contig 171030 bp, 144 predicted proteins | sample MGYA00513184_ERZ506791 | MGnify/ENA metagenome assembly ERZ506791
TCTGGCCCGAGTTCGCGGCTTCCTGCCAAAAGCGCGCCCATGTGTACCGGCCCGGCACACGTCTGACGCGAGCTTGCGGGGACCCGCGAAACTCGGCCTCGACGTGTACGGGCGCGTCAACTCGGGGCTCATCTGTACCGGCGATCGCCCGCGCCGCCGGCAGCACCGACGCCGCGCCGCACGCCGGCGCCCGCCCCTACAGGTCAAGCCGCGTGTTCACCAGCCGGCCGTCGCCGTCCTTGCCCACGCGGATCACAAAGTCAAAGCGGTCGCAGTCCACGCAGTACGGAAAGTCCGCCGCGGGGTACTGGGGCTGCTCGGGGTCGAAGAACTTCGCGCCCGCGCCGTCGCGCAGCGCTGCGGCCTTCGCCGCGACGTCGAAGCCGTCGCCCTGCCCCTTCAGCAGCGCCTCTATGTAGCGTGCGCACAGCACGTCCTCGTCCGCGCTCGTGACGCCGGCCGTCCCCATCGCCACGATGGAGACCTCGCGCGGGTCGCGGCGCCCGATGTACGTGGCGACGGCGCGCGCGTTCGCAAGGCTCGCCGTCACAATCTCGTCCGCGCCCGTCGCGCTCACGATGCCCTGCGTGCCGGCGCTCGTGGTGTGGATGCACGTCCTGCCCGTCAGGTCCACGCCCGCCACCTGCGACGGAGAGTTGCCAAAGTCGAATCCCTCAACCTGCCAGCCGCCGCGCTCGCCAAAGCACAGCCAGTCGGGGTGCGCCGCCTTCAGGGCGCGCGCCTCTTCCACGGACCCGATGGGATAGATCTTCTCGGCACCCTGCGCAAACAGGTAGCACTCCAGCGTGAACGCGCGGAACACGTCGATCACCACCGTGAGCCCCCGCGCCTTACGCGCGCCGTCCACAAGCTCCAGAACCCTCACGTCCATTGCGGCCACCTCCATGCCATTGCCACAGCGTACTGTAGCGCAACCGCGCCAGGCGCGCTACGCCGCAAGCACCAGGCTCAGCGCGATGAGCGACTGCCCCGCGTAGTACGTGCCCAGGCTCGTCGCGCGCAGGCGAGGGCTGTCCAGGCCGCCAAACGTGTTCACGGCCAGCATCACGTCGGAGGCGAGAAACGCCGCCGTCCCCACCGCAAGCGCCAGCCACGATACGGCGGTACCCGGCCACGCAGCCGCGCCCACCGCGGCCGTCGCCCCACCAGGGACGCCGGCGACCGCCCCCGCCGCGGCAAAGCCCACCACGGCCGACGTCACCGCAAGGTACGCTCCGCCCGCCGCAAGCTCCGCCGCGCTCTGCACGCGAATCCTTGGCAGCACGGTCGCGTCCACCGCAAACGCAAGAGCCACGGAGGCCACCGCGCCCCACGCACGGCAGCCGCACGCCGGCACCACGGCCGCCAGGTATGCAAGGTGGCCGAGCAAGAACGTCATCGCGCCCACGTTGAACAGCAGCCTCTTGCGCGACGGCAGCACAAAGCGCAGCGCATGCAGCACGTCGCCCACCGCGCCCAGCGCAAGCCCCAGGCACATGGACGCGGCCGGGGCCACGCGCGCCGCGTCGCGGCCGGCGAGCGCGAGCTCGGCCCTCAGTCCCAGGCCGCCCACCAGCACAAACGCCAGCGCCGCGCAGCCCTTAAGCACCGCGGCGCGCCCATACGCGCCCGCACGGTCCGCCCGCACAAACAGCGCCTGAAGCACGGCGCCGGCCGCGACAAGGGCAGCAGCCAGCAAGATCGTCACGTCATCCCCCAAAAACGGCCGTCACCACGGAGAGAAGAACGGCCTCCGCCATCGGCACCCGCTCGGCCCCACAACCGCACCGCAGCCGCATCACGGCTGCGCCGCGGCTGCCCCTATCGGTAGTCCGCCAGATCCTCCAGGGGCTTCCGCTTCCAGTGCAGGTGCGCCGGGTGCGCCTCCGCGGCGGGATAGCCCACGTCCAGCGCCAGCACCACGCGCTCCGACTTTGGCAGCCCCAGCATCGCGGCGACGCGCGCGTTTGGCAGGTAGTTGCACCAGCACGTGCCCAGCCCCAGCTCCGTCGCCTGCAGCATGGCATGCGTCGCCGCTATGCTCGCGTCCTGCTGGCCAGAGTGGATGCCTTCCTCCAGGGGGTTCTTCCAGTCCTCGTCCACGTCGTAGGTGAAGACCAGCACCACGGGCGCGCCAAAGCGCATGGTCGTCAGCTCGTCAAACGCGGCAAGCGCCTCCGGGCTCCGCAGCGCGTGCACGCGCCACGGCTGCATGTTCTTCGCGGTGGGCGCCACGCGCGCCGCCTCCAGTACCTGGTCGAGCTTTCGCTGCCCCACCGGTCGCCCCGAGTACTTCCTTATGCTGCAGCGCCGAAGCGCCAGATCCGCAAACGCCATGCCCTTCTCCCCTATTCCTCGCTCATCTGCAGCAGGTACACGTCCTCGCGCAGCTCGCCCGCCACGTGCCGGGACACCTGCCCCTCGGCCTGAAGGCGCGCTATCACGTCCAGCTCTATCCTCAGCGCCGTCGCGTCCACGTCGCGGGCGTACTCGCGGGCCTTCGCAAGGTGCTCGCCAAAGCGCGGCGCAAACTCGTGCGTAAGCAGATTGTACGGCAGCGCGTACGCCCCGTCGGAGTCCACGGGCACGTCGCGACCGTAGTTGAGCCAGCTCCACAGCGAGCGCAGCAGCTGCTCGTGCGTGTCCCTGCGGATGCGCGCCGCCTTTGCCCGCCCGGCGTCGCCCTCGGCGATCGCCTCGTCAAAGTAGTCCAGGCTCGCGTACTCCAGCTCGATCGCATAGATGCAGGCCTGGCCAAACACGCGCGCGAACTCCTCGTCGTCCGGACGTCCGTCCGGACGCGCCACGTGCGCGGATCGCCGCACGATCGCCGCCGCGGCCGCGCCCAGCGCGTGCCCGTGCGGCACCACGCCCTCCATCCGCCCCTGGTAGCCAACCAGATGACGCACGAAGCGCAGCCAGCGAACGTGCTCCTTCCAGTCCTGCTCTGAGCGCGTCTTCACGTGGCGAGCGTGCAGCTGGTTGAGCGTCTGTGCCTGCCGGCGAAACTCCTCGCGCTCCACGGCGCGGTTCGCGTCCGCCACGTCCGCGTCCTCCAGCCGCTCCGTTGCCATGCGCATCAGGTAGCGGTCGAGCACGAAGCGCACGGCCGGCGCGTGGTCGGCGTCCGGCTCCTCCTCCAGCATGTGCGCGAGCTCCGCCGCGGTCCCCTCAAGCACGGCCATGGTGGCGCGCCTGCGCTCCCGCCCAAGCGAGCCGTCGTCCGCCGGCTGCGGGGCCAGGCGTGGCAGCGCGGCGTCCGCGGCCAGAAGCGTCACGAGGATGACGCCGGCCGCAAGCGTCACCAGAAGGTCGCGCCCCACAAACGGCGCGCCGCCCTCCACGGTCGCAGGCAGCGTCAGCGCAATGGAGAGCGTCACGGCGCCCTTCGCGCCCGCGACGGTCGTCACCAGCGCGTCGTGCAGCGCGGACCCGCTGCGGCCGCACAGGCTTTCGCCGCGCCTGCGGTGCCCAACCTCAAGCGCGTACACCCACAGCAGCCGGCACAGCATGCTCGTGGCCGCGACGGCCACGATCACGCCCAGCACCTGCGCGGGAACGAGCCCGCCAGACAAACCCGGTGCCGCCACGTGTGGAAGCTGCATGCCCAGCAGCACAAACACGGTGCCGTTGATCAAGAACGAAACAACGGACCACAGCGAGCCGGACACGAGCGACCTGCGCGCCTCGAACGTGGAGTGAAAGCGCGGACGCGACGCCGCCATCACGATGCCGGCGGCCACCACTGCCAGTATCCCGCTCACGTGCAGCGCCTCCGCCACCAGGTACACCAGAAACGGCGCCAGCAGCTCGTACAGCGCGTGCGACGTCACGTCCTCCAGGCCAAGGTCCTCCAGCAGCCTGATGACGGCAGAGAGCGCCACCCCAAGCAGCGCGCCCGCCGCGATGCCGCCCGCAAACAACACCAGAAACGTCCCGGCGGCGCTCGCGAGCGAGAAGGACCCGGTCACCGCGGCCGCGACGGCAAACTGGAACGCGACGACGCCGGACGCGTCGTTTATAAGCGACTCGCCCGAGAGGAGCGTCGTCTGCCGATCGCTCAGGTTCACGGAGGATTTCAGCGCCGTCACCGCGGCGGCGTCCGTAGGGCCCAGGGCCCCGCCCAGGGCGAACGCCGCGGCCAGGGGTATGCTCGGCACCAGCCAGTGCAGCACGTATCCCACCGCAAGCACGCTCGCCACCACCAGCCCCACCGAGAGCGACAGTATGTCGCCGCGGCTCTGCCACAGGCGGCGCGGGTCCACCTCGCGGGTCTCGTTAAACAGCAGCGGCGCTATGAACAGCACCAGGAAGAGCTCGGACTCCACCCGCACCTCGCGCACGCCGGGCACCAGCACGGACGCGGCCAGGCCCAAGATCACCTGCAGCACGGGAAGCGAGACCTTCTCCACCACGTGGTCCAGGACCGAGGACAGCCCCACGCACGCAAGCACCACCAATATGAACTCGAACTGCTCCAAGGGACCTCCCACGCGTTTTGTCGGCATGCCGGAAGAAGGCCGGCCCGCCGCCCCGCCGTTGAGGAAACTATATACGAGGCGGGCCGGCGCCCACGCGCGCGGCGCAGGTGGTTACGTGTATTGAACGTGAAACCACCATGCGAGGCCGCCCTTTTGGGTACGAACCCCTAGACTGCAACCGACAACAAACCGCCCGGCGCCCCCGGGCCCAAGCGAGGAGGGCACATGCCCCAGTCCAAACCCGTCAAGATCGTGATGCTCACCGGCTACCTGGGCGCCGGAAAGACCACCATGCTCAACAACATCCTGGCAAACGACCAGGGCATCCGCGCCGCCGTGATCGTGAACGACATCGGCGAGGTCAACGTGGACGCAAGCCTCATCAAGGAGGGCGGCCTCAACCAGACCGACAGCCTCATCCCGCTCACGAACGGCTGCATCTGCTGCACGCTCTCCGACGACCTCGCGAAGCAGCTGGGCGGCATCGCGGCCTCCGGCGACTTCGACTACATCATCATCGAGGCGTCCGGCATCTGCGAGCCCATCCCCATCGCCTACACCATCAGCGCGTTCTGCGACCAGTCCAAGTACGAGGGCAACGCCCCGCTCGACCTGGACAACATCGTGGCCGTCGTCGACTGCGCGCGCATGTACGACGAGTTCAACGGCGGCAAGGACCTGCTCGAGGACGACATCGACGAGGACGACATCGAGTCGCTGCTCATCCAGCAGATCGAGTTCTGCTCCACGCTGGTCCTCAACAAGACCGACCTCGTGAACCCCGACCAGATCGCGGAGCTCAAGGCCATCGTCCGCAGCCTGCAGAAGGACGCCGTCATCGTCGAGGCGGAAAACGGCGAGGTCCCCATGGACCAGATCCTCAACACCGACCGCTTCAGCTTCGAGAAGGCCTACAACTCCGCCGCGTGGATCGACGCGATGGAGCACCCCGAGGAGCACGAGGACCCGGAGGTGCTCGAGTACGACATCGAGACCTTTGTGTACGCGCGCCGCAAGCCCTTTGACGTGGACAAGTTCAACGAGCTGCTGCAGAACTTCCCAGATGAGGTCATCCGCACGAAGGGCACGTTCTGGGCGCAGCAGAACCCCGACATGTGCTACATCTTCGAGCAGGCAGGCCACCAGGTGCGCCTGAACGAGAACGGCCTCTGGGTCGCAACCGCCCCCGAGGAGGAGTTCAAGCGCATCGTCGCGGAGAGCCCGGAAATCATGGACGACTGGGACCCCGAAGTGGGCGACCGCGAGAACAAGCTCTGCATCATCGGCCGCCACATGGACAAGGACGACATCGTTGCCAAGCTGGACGCCTGCCTCACGGACTACGTGCCCGACAAGGACCCCTACGAGGACGGCGAGTAGCATGGGCGCGCTCGACACGATGTACCGGCGCGCGAGCGTGCGCAACTTCACGGGCGAGAAGGTCACGTCCTTTGAGGCTGAGGCCCTTCTCCACGCCGCGATGTCCGCGCCCTCGGCAGGCAACCAGCAGCCATGGGAGTTCTACCTCGTGTGGGACGACGAGGCGCGCGCCGCGCTTTCCAAGGCGTCGCCCTACGCCCTTGCCGCCGCCAAGGCGCCCCTCGTGGTGGTTCCCTGCTTCAGGCAGAACGTGCGCTTTCCCGAGTGCGCGCCGCTCGACATGGCCGCCGCGACCCAGAACATGCTGCTCGAGGCAACGGACCTGGGCCTGGGCGCCGTCTGGATGGCGATCAACCCCGTTCGCGACCGCGAGGAGAAGGTCCGCGCCACGCTCGGCCTGCCAGACGACCTGACGCCCTTCTGCCTGATTGCCGTCGGCCGCCCCGCAGAGGATGTGACCCCGCACGGCGCGGAGCGCTACGACGAGAAGCGCATTCACACCGTGTAGCTCCCGCAACGCATGAAGAGCACCGCCTGAGCAATCCCCAGGCTAACACCAGAGGGACACCCTGCACACACGCAAGGTGTCCCTCTCGTTGTCCCACTCCCCCTCCACAGACAGACACGATAAAGCCCGACTGCCCCAAGAGGCAGTCGGGCTCGTAGCGGAGTCCCTAGTAGTTAGGGTCGTGGAAGATTAGAGCTCCTCGCGCTTGAAGTGACGGCCAACGCAGATGGAAGCCGCACCGGCGGCAGCGATGCCAGCGAGAAGCGCAGCGCTCGCGTTCGCGTCACCCGTCTTGGGGACGGCATTCTTCCGCGCAGCGGACTGCTTTGCGGCGGCCTGCTTCATGTGCTTGGGGGCAGGCTTCGCAGCGGAAGCGGGCTTGACGTTCTTGGCAACCTCATAGGCGGCCTTGGCGGCAATGTAGTCCTGCTGCTTCTTAGCGAACTCGTCCTTTGCAGAGGCAAGCGCGGTCTCGGCGTCAGCAAGGTTCTGCTTTGCGGCGTCAAGTGCCTTCGCAGCCTCGTCACGCTTTGCAACAGCCGCGTCGTAAGCATCCTGGGCAGCCTTCACGGCGTCCTCGAGCTTGGAAAGCGCGTCCTTTGCGGCGGCAGCCTCGTTGTATGCCTTCTTGAACGCCTCGTTGGCAGCAATCTTGGCGTCGTTGGCGTCCTTCACAGCCTGGTTGGCGGTCTCCACAGCCTTGTTGGCGTTTGAAAGCTCGGCCTCTGCGTCGTCATAAGCCTTCTGAGCGTCGTTGATCTTCTGGACGCCCTGGCTGTAGGCGTTGCTTGCCTGCTGCCACTGGTCCGTGGCCTGCTTGTACTGCGCGCTGGCCGCGTTGTAGTTGTCCTGTGCCTTCTTGAGCTCGCCATGGTCGTAGTTGTCGGCTTTCATGGCAGCAAGGTAAGCCTTCAACTCCATCTCGTGGATGTTGTGCGTGTTCTTGAAATCGGAAAGGTTCTTCTTAGCGGTATCACGAGCGCTCTTCGCACGGTTATAGCGAGCCACGTTCTCGGGAGTCGGGTTGGCCGACATTTCGCGAACAGCGGCTTTGAACTCGTCCTGAGCCGCATTCAGTTTCTGCTGGAGATCCTTAGTCGTTGCGACCGCGTTCTCACAGTCGTACTTTGCCTTGCCGGCAACGATGTGCAGGTGCCTCGACGTCGCCTTGGCGCTTGAAAGCGCGTCCTCTGCCTGCTTGAGCGCAACGCCGGAGTCCTTCGCGGTCTTCTCCTTCTCGTCCTTGGCCTGCTTCAGCGCGGCAAGGTCGTACTGCTTCTTGGCCGCATCAAGGTTCGCCTTGGCTGCATCAGCATTCGCCTTAGCTGCGGCAGCCTTCTCGGAAGCGGTCTGTTGGTCCTTCTCCGCCTGGTCATAAGCTGCGCTTGCCTTGTTCCAGGCATCCTTTGCGGCATCACGCTTCGCGATGGCGTCTGCAAGAGCCTTCTCGCCGTCGGTCTGGTTGGTCTTTGCCGCGTCGAGGGCGCTCTGAGCCTCGTCCACGGCCTTCTGAGCCTCGTCAAACTTCGCTTGAGCCTTGTCGACGTTCTCCTGAGCGGTCTTAACGGCGTCCGAGGCCTTCTTGACATCCTTCTTGGCAGCAGCCTGCTCATCGGCGGCCTTATCCATAGCCTTCTTGAGGCTATCGAGGTCGTTGCTTGCTGCCTTAGTGACCTTGACATTGTTCCCATTTGCAGGAGCCGTGGTGCCACCCTGCTCCGCGATGGCAGTCACAGGCGTGCCTGCGACAACCATGCCCAGGCCAATCACGCTTGACAGAACGGCACTGGAAACCTTAACCGACTTTCCCATTGAGGGGCCTCCCCTACTACTCATTTCCCACGGTGCTAGTTAATAAAAAGTCAAATATAATTTCTATTAAATCTGGCTTTTACTCTATACATTAGCATTGAAGGGGGGGGGGATGTGTCAACTTTCATTAAAGATTTTTTGGGTTAACTGAATTTCTCGTCTTTTCGAGATATTCCCGTTCGCAACATAGGCGTGCCTTGTGTGTCTGTGCAGGTAAAGAGACCGGGCTTTGCCAAGCCGTACGCTCGTGCAAGATTCGCATGAAAATGCGAACGCGACTTTCAAGCCGTTAGCAAGACTCTTCAATCCTCAAGCAAGGCAGTTCGTTCTTCAAATCAATCCAAAGATTTTCCGAGCGGGGTTCCTCTTACATAATCTTCCTACAGCTGCGCAGGCACCAGCACGTCGTAGCGGACGGCCTTTCCCGCTATCTGGTACACGGGCTTTGCGCCCGCGAGGAACGGCCCCTTGAGCGGGCGCTTGATGACCACCTTGCGCGGGCGCGCCTTGATGGCTGCGTCCAACATGGCGGCCTCGTCCTGAGCGGGACGCTCCAGCCGCTGCAGCAGCTGGGCCTTCTTCTTTACGGAGGCGCTCTTGCGGCGCTCGGGGAACATGGGGTCAAGCAGCACGACGTCCGGACGGTCGGGTGCGCCGGCGTCCCCGTCCGCAAGCGCACGCAGCGCCCCCACGCTGTCGCCACACACCAGCCTCATGCGCGCCACGACGGGCGCAAGCTCCGGCACGGCGGCCGCGCGCTCCAGGGCGTCCGCAAGCAGCGCGGCGATCACGGCGTCGTGCTCGTACAGCGTCACGTCGAAGCCCGCCGCGGCCAGGAGCAGCGAGTCCTCGCCCATACCGGCCGTCGCGTCCACGGCGCGCGGGTGGTCGCAGCCACGCACGCGCGCGGCGCGCACCAGCAGCTCGCGGGAGACGTTTGCGGGGCGCAGGCGCCTGAGCTCGCGCGCGAAGTCGCCGCACATGGACAGACCGTCATCAGACACCAGGGTGAGGGCGCCATCCACCCGCTCGAGCGAGAGGCCCTCAGGCGGCCTTGGCATGTTGGCGGCACGCTCCCCCATCGCTACTCCGTCTGCGCGACGACCCGCGTGACGGCGACCAGCACGGCGCGATACGCTTCCTGGTATGGCACGCCGGCACGCTCCGCAAGCGCCACGACGGAATCGTGCTCCGGGTACGCACGCACGGCACCGGACGGCAGCGTGACCACCTTGGCCCGGGCCGGACCCAGCGACGTGCGCACGTCCTTCTGTTCCCGGGGCAGCGCCGTGCGCTCCACCGGGTGGCGGCGCACGCCGATGGTGGTGGTCTCCTCAAAGAGGACGCGCTCGCACGCCGCGACCCGGTCTTGCGCGCACAGCACCTCCACCTGGTACGCCGGGCGGTTCTTCTTCATGTATATGGGCACGTAGTGGGCCTCGCGCGCGCCGGCGAGGAAGAGCTTGGAGAGCGCGTTGCCAAGCGCCTCGCCCGTGCAGTCGTCCACCTCGGTCTCGAGCTTGACGAGGGCGTCCGCGCGCGCCGGCTCGGTAGGGCGAGCAGCGGGCACGGGGTCGCGGGGCTCGACCAGCATCGCGCGCACCATGCTGCGGGGCTCGTACGCGCGCTTGCCGCAGCCGTATCCCACGGCCTTGATCGCGTACGCCGGCGGGAGCGCGTCCGCGGTGCGGACGGCCGCCGCGATGGCCGCGCCCGTTGGCGTCACGAGCTCGCCCTCCACATCGCGCGGTGCGAGCGCGAGGCCGTGGGCCGCCGCGATGTTGACCACGGCCGGCACCGGCACGGGCAGCACGCCATGCTGCGTGCGCACGCGGCCATGACCCTCTGCCAGGGGACTCACGACGGCATCCGTCACGCCGAGCGAATCCAGGCAGACCGCCGCGGACACGACGTCCACGATGGAGTCGACGGCGCCCACCTCGTGGAAGTGCACCTGGTCGGCCGGCACTCCGTGCGCCTTGGACTCTGCCTCCGCCAGGATCTCGAAGATGCGGTGCGCCAGCGCGGATGCCCCGGGCGCAAGGCTGCCGGCATCGATCACCGCGAGCACGTCGGACAGGTTGCGGTGCTCGTGGTGATGGCCATGCGGGCGGGGCTTTGCCACGCCGTCGAGGTTGCCGTAGAGGTAGGCCATGTCGTGATCGTGGTTCTGGTGCGCCCCGTCCAGCACCACGTCGAAGTCGCAGCAGTCGATCCCGTTGGAGGACCTGCGCGTCACCCGGACGTCGTACCCCCCCAAGGGCAGGCTCGCGAGCGCGTCGCTCACGGCCTTCTCGCTCGCTCCGGCGTCGAGAAGTGCCGCAACCACCATGTCGCCGCTGATGCCGCCATCGCACTCCAGATAGAGCGTGCGACCCGCGCCCTGGCTCGTGGTGGTCTGGCCGTCCGTTGCGTCTGCCGTCATGTCCCTACGTCCGCCTTCCCACGTGGTTGATGAGGCTCGCCTGGTAGCCCGCGCCGAACCCGTTGTCGATGTTCACGACGGAGGCGCCGCTCGCACAGGAGTTGAGCATGCCGAGCAGCGCCGAGATGCCCCCGAGCGAGGCGCCGTAGCCCACACTCGTGGGACAGGCTATCACGGGACAGGCCGCCAGGCCACCGATCACGCTGGCGAGTGCGCCCTCCATCCCGGCGACCGCCACGATCACGGACGCATTCTGGATGAGGTCGGCCTGCGCGAGGAGCCGATGGATGCCCGAGACGCCCACGTCGTAGGCGCGACGGACCTCGTTACCCAGCATCTGGGCCGTGACCGCCGCCTCCTCCGCACAGTAGAGGTCGCTCGTGCCGGCGCACGCCACGAGCACGTAGCCGTGGCCGCTCGGCTTGGCGGGCTCGCCCCAGACGCCCATGCGGGCGGCCTCGTGGTAGCGGTAGCCCGTGACCATCTGCAGGCTCTGGTCGAGCAGGAGGCGCCAGAGCTCCGCGCTCTTGCCGACATCGAGCCTGGTCACGAGCACGCGCTCCTGGCCCGACTCGACCAGCGCGCGCATGATGCCGGCGATCTGCCCTGCCGTCTTGCCCGCACCGTAGATGACCTCGGGCACGCCCTGGCGCACGCCGCGCTGGACGTCCGGCTTGGCGTAACCGAGGTCGACGTAGCCCGGCCCGTCGAGCGACGCCTCACTCAGGCGCGCGCATGCGTCGTCCGCGGGGACGGTTCCCGCCGCAACGGCCTCTAGCAGGGATCTGAGTTCTTCTCGCTCCAAATGGCACCTTTCAGACGGCATCGACGCCTCCTATGATAGCGCCGGGACGGTGACTTCCGCCCCCTCGCGCGTGCCCGCGGAGCCGTAGTCGCTCATGCGCATGCCGTCCACGCCGCAGGCAACCTGAAGCTCGCCCAGCGCCTCGAGGCTGGAGCCATCACGCACGGCCACCGGCAGCCACGCCCCGATGTTGCGCATGGCCTCGAGCTGCACCATCTGCCCAAAGGGGCTCTCCCTGTTGCAGATGAAGCCCCCCATGTTGTGGAACAGCGCGTCGAACCCCTGGTACGCCGTGAACTTGCGAGGCACGCTCAGCATGAGCTCCGGGTCGACCACGGCGATCATCGCGAAGTTGTTGGGGGAGTATGCCGATCTTCTCGTGCGTGTCGAGCTTTGAGATCACCCCGCCGCAGTCGACCTCGGAGCCGGTGCCCGCCGTGGTGGTGATGGCCACCCACGGCATCTCGGGCCTCTGGAGCGGCAGGTGGCAACCGGTGCTTCCCGTGGAGTAGTCCCACAGGCCGTCGGGCGGCAGGGGGGCGAGCAGCGCCATCACCTTGGCCGCGCCCATCACGGAGCCGCCGCCGAGCGCCACGATGAACTCCGCGCCGTGCTCGCGCGCAAAGGAGGCGCCCTCCTCGACCACCTGCTTGGTGGGGTTGGCCGCGACCTTGTCGAACAGCACCGTGTCCACCCCGGCCAGCCTCAGCCGCTCGAGCGTCCTGTCCAGGTAGCCGTTGGCGCGCATGGACTTGCCGTTGGATATCACGAGCATGGCCCGCTTGCCCGGCATGGCCTGCTCGTGCAGGTGACCAAGCTGGCCGGGGCCAAAGAGCAGGCGGGTTGGTGCATGGAAGCCGAAGCTGTCCGAGGGCGCTGTCGAACCCTTCCCCATGCGTACGCCAGGCGCGGACACACGTCGCACTTCACGATGTGCGACGGGATGCGAAGATCGCTCAACTGGGCAAACACAAGCAGACCCCGCATCGCAGAACGCGTTCTGCGATGCGGGGGCAGTTCGGCGCGGGTCTGTGCACCGTGGAACCGGTGCGCCGCAGGACCGGCGCGGCACCCCGGCGCCGCGGCCGCGTCCTAGCGCGGCGCGAGCTCAAAGGCGCTCGCGGGCACCAGGTTCCTGAGCGGCCCGCCCGTGGCCAGCGCGCGCAGGTTGCCGCAGCAGATCGCGCAGATGTTGTCCTCCGTCTGGCGGTGTCGCCCAAACGAGCCGCCGGACACGTGCGGCGTGATGAGGCAGCGCGGCTCCCGCCAGAGCGGGTGCCCGGCCGGCAGCGGCTCGGGAGCGGTCACGTCGAGCGCCGCACCGCGGATCGCACCCTCTGCCAGCACCTCCGCGAGCGCATCCGATTCCACAAAGCTGCCGCGCCCCACGTTCACGAGCACGGTGCCCGGCCCCATGAGCCGCAGCCGACGACCGTCCAACCAACCGGAAGTCGACCGCGTGTTGGGAAGCGCGCCCACAACCACGTCCGCGCCGGCAAGCTCCGCCTCGGCGTCGTCCAGCGTGACGAGCCGGTCAAACCCCTCACGCGGGCGGGAGGGGTCGCGGCACACGCCGGTCACCGTGCAGTCAAAGCCGCGCAGGCGGCGCGCCACCCATCCGCCTATGTTGCCCGCGCCAAACACGAGCACGCGCGCCCCGTCGAGCGACCCCACGGCGCCCAGGTCCTCCCAGCTGGCGCCTCTCTGCCGGTCTCGGTACGCGGGCAGGTTCTGCATGAGTCCCAGGACCTGCGCCAGCACGTACTGAGAGATCAGCTGCCCAAAGCCGCCCACGGCGGAGCACAGGCTCACGCCCGCGGGAAACGCGATGTCGCCCCTGGTGTAGCGGTCCGTCCCGGCCCACGTCGCCTGCAGGAGCCTCAGCCGCGAGCCCTCGTCCGCCGCGCGGCGCAGGAGCGGGAGCGCGGGCTCCCCTATCACCGCGTCGGCGCGCTCGAGCGCCGCCACCAGTTCGTCGTCGGAAAGGTCGTACCTGCCCGAGCACATGGCCCTGGGCGTCGACATGTCCGCCGGCCAATGTCGCTCGATGGCCCAGCCGGGTCCCGTCGCCTCGCGCAGCGCATCGACGTGCTCGTCGCAGAACGGTGCAAGAAGAAGGAGCGTGGGCATGGCGCCTCCAGTCCGTGTCGCTGCCTCGGGCCCCGGCATCGGGCCCGTCCGTCCGCGGGGAGAAGGACGCGCCGCCTCGCCCGCCGCCGCGTCCTAGAACATGACGTTGCCAAACTCCGAGAGCCTGAGCTCGGGGTTGCGCTCCTCCGCCCAGTTCACGTTGAACTCGTTGGTGAAGAGCAGCAGGCGGCCGCCGCGCATGTCCTCCACGCGACCGGTGTCGCGCGAGAGGTTCAGGCTCGCCATGTCCAGCTCGTCCGGCTTGTTCATGATCCAGCGGATCTCGTGGTACGGCAGCGGGTGGCGGCTCACGGCGACGCCGTACTCGCTCTTCAGGCGGCGCTCCAGCACGTCGAGCTGCAGCACGCCCACCACGCCGACGATCACGCTCTCCATTCCCATGCCAAGCTCGCGGAAGATCTGGATGGCGCCCTCCTGGGCAAGCTCCTCCACGCCCTTGATGAACTGCTTGCGCTTGAGGGTGTCGACCTGCGTGATGCGCGCAAAGTGCTCCGGCGCGAACGTGGGGATCTGGGGAAACTGCACGTGGGGCTTCCCGGCGCACACGGTGTCGCCAATGGAGAAGATGCCCGGGTCGAACAGGCCCACGATGTCGCCGGCGTACGCCTCGTCCACGATGGCGCGGTCGTCCGCCATCATCGAGGTGCCGGTCGCGAGCTTGATGGTGCGGTCGCCCTGCACGTGGTAGGCGCTCATGCCGCGCTCGAACTTGCCAGAGCAGATGCGCACGAACGCGATGCGGTCGCGGTGGTGGCGGTCCATGTTCGCCTGGATCTTGAACACGAAGCCGCTGAACTCGGGCCGGGAGGGCTCGACCTTCTCGCCCGTAAGGACGTCCGTGTACGCCAGGGGCTCCGGCGCAAGGCGCAGGAAGTCCTTCAGGAACGGCTCCACGCCAAAGTTCGTGAGCGCCGACCCAAAGAACACCGGGGTCAGGCGGCCGGTGCGGACGGCCTCGAGGTCGAACTCGTTGTCGGCACCGTCCAGAAGCTCGATGTCGTCCATCAGGGTGCGGTGGTTCTCCTCGCCGATGAGCTCGTCCAGCGCGGGATCGCCCAGCTCGGCCTCTATCTCGCTCACCTTCTTCGTGGCGTTGGCGTGGCCGTCGCCCTCGAACGCGATCACGCGGCGAGAGTTGCGGTCGAACACGCCGCGGAAGTTGCGGCCGCTGCCAATGGGCCAGTTCATGGGGTACGTGCCGATGCCCAGCACCGTCTCGATCTCCTCCGTGAGGTCGAAGGGGTCGCGGGTGTCGTGGTCCAGCTTGTTCACGAACGTGAAGATGGGGATGTGGCGCAGCGTGCAGACCTTGAAGAGCTTCTTGGTCTGGGCCTCGACGCCCTTTGCGCCGTCGATCACCATGACCGCGGCGTCCGCCGCCATGAGCGTGCGGTACGTGTCCTCAGAGAAGTCCTGGTGGCCGGGGGTGTCAAGAATGTTCACGCACTTGCCCTCGTACGTGAACTGCAGCACGGACGACGTGACCGAGATGCCGCGCTCCTTCTCGATGTCCATCCAGTCGGACACGGCGTGGCGCGCGCTCGCCTTGCCCTTCACCGAACCTGCGGTCTGGATGCTGCCGGTGTACAGCAGCAGCTTCTCGGTGAGGGTGGTCTTGCCCGCGTCGGGGTGGCTGATGATGGCGAACGTTCGCCGCGATGCGATCTGGTCGGACAGGCTTGGCATGCATTCTCCTTAGATGGCGTAACCATCGTATTGTACGAGAAGAGCCGCCCCCACCGCCCGAAAGCCGGGCCTCTCACAATGACGGCACGTTGCCGCGGTCCTGCGCGCGTGCGCGCACCGCATGCACCGCAAGGCCAATGGCAAGCCCCGCCGCCGCGGGCACCACCCAGCCAAAGCCCCACGCCGCCAGGGGCAGCGCCGCGGCCACGCGCGCCATCGCCCGCACGACGGGAGTCGCCGCAAGCGCCGCGGGGGCCGAGCCCGCCGCACCCAGGACCGCCGCCGGCAGCGTCGCGCCCTCCGCCCACGCAAGCACCACGCGGTCGTACCCAAACGCCCCGCCCGCAAGCGCCAGGGCTATGAGCACGATGGCAAGGGGGTACATCACGTCGAGCACGGGCAGAGACCATGCGATGAGCGCGTCGAGACCGCCGTTTGCCAGCGCAAACGACGCAATCGTGAACGCGACCGCCCATCCGCGGTACGTCACCCTCCCGCCAAACATCCCCACGAACGTCTGCGAGCAGCTCGTCACCAGGCCCACCGCCGTCTTCAGGCACGCCACTGTCACGGTCACCGCAAGCACCACCAGACCCACGTTCCCCAGGTACAGGCGCGCTATCTGCGCAAACGCGATGCCACCGTTGCTGGATGCCGCAAGCGCGCCCCTGCTCTGGGTGCCGACGACGGTCACGAGCGCGTACACCACCGCCATGATGAGGCCGCTTCCCACGCCAGAGGCGATCGTGCCCCGCGCGACGTCCGCCGGCTCGCTCACGCCAAGGTCGCGCACGACCCCCACCACCACGATGCCAAAAGCCAGCCCCGCGAGCGCGTCCATCGTGTTGTAGCCCTCGAGCAGCCCCGTCGCGAACGGCGACCCCGCGTACGCCCCCTGCGGCGCGACGTCTGCCACGCGCGCGGACGGCGCCGCAAGCGCCGCTGCCACCAGCACGCCCAGAAACACCAGGAACCCCGGCGTCAGCACCTTGCCCACCCACGTCAGGATCTTTCCCGGCCTGAGCGACAGCGCAAGCACCACGGCAAAGAACGCGAGCGAGAAGAGCAGGAGCCACGGGCCGTGCGCACCCTTGGGAAGCGACTGCCCGATGCCGACGGTGTACGCCACCATGGCGCAGCGCGGTATGGCAAACAGGGGGCCGATCGTGAGGTATAGCACGCAGGTGAACGCGAGCCCGAAGCGCCGGCCCACGCGCGAGCTCAGGTCCAGGAGGCCCTTCGAGCGGCTGGCGCCTAGCGCCGCGACGCCAAGTATGGGGAGCCCCACGCCGGTGACGAGGAACCCCAGCAGCGCCCACCACACATTCCTGCCCGCAAGCTGACCCATGTGGATGGGAAATATGAGGTTTCCCGCCCCAAAGAAGAGCCCGAAGAGCATGCTCGAGACGGCGACCCCATCGCGCACGCCGAGCCTTTTACCATCAGCCATGAAACCACCGCAATCCCGGGGACTCGCCCTCGCCCGCTACCGCTCGTTGCCCCACCACTACTCGTTGCCCCACCGCTCCGGAGGGGCTAACTCCAAGGGCACATGATACGGCTCCTGCGACTCATCGCGCAGGCGGAAAGCGAGTTTACGTCAGACCGCCTGGGATCGGTATGCGTCGACGCCCGGTACACTTCCGCCGCGAGTTTGCAGGGGCGGCGCAAACTCGGGCCAGACAAGTACGGGCGGCGCCCGGCCCGGTACACACCTGGGCCGAGTTTGCACGGTTGCACGAAACTCGGAACAGGTGAGTACGCTGGCGATAGGCGCCGGTACACTTCTGCCGCGAGTTTGCAGCGGGTCCGCGAACTCGGCCCTCACGAGTACGGGCGGTGCTGCGCGCCGGTACACTCCTGCCGCGAGTTTGCACGCCCGCACGAAACTCGGGGCAGACGAGTACCGGGAGGCGCCCCGCGGTACACGCCTGCCCCCAGTTCGCGGGCGGCCTGCAAACTCGCCCCTCATGTGTACGGGGCGCACGCCCCGCCGGCACACGTGAGGCAGAAACGCGCGGGACCCCGCAAACTCGCGGCCGACGTGTGCCATAAGAATTCCAACCATGGCAGGAACCCGCCCATGTGTACCGGAAAATGCAAACTCGGGCCAGACGTGTACCATGTGGAATTAGTCTAATCCCACATAACACGAGGTAGACGAGCCGTGCGATCAAAGTCTTGACGAACGGCCCGGTACACGTCTCGCAGTTCCTGACATGGTCCAACCAGTGATGGCACTCGTCTGGCCCGAGTTCGCGGCTTCCTGCCAAAAGCGCGCCCATGTGTACCGGCCCGGTACACGTCTGACGCGAGCTTGCGGGGACCCTGCAAACTGGGCCGCGAAGTGTACCCGGCCCGGCACACGTCTGACGCGAGCTTGCACGGACCCGTGAAACTCGGACGCGACGTGTGCGGGGCGTGCCGACTCGGGGCTCACGTGCACCGGCCGCCAGCACCGGCACCGCCAGCGCCCCCCGCGTCATGCGCCGCGCGCGAGAGCGCCAGCCGCGCGCTAGCCGCGGGCGATCTCCTCCAGGAACGCATCGCCGTAGCGCTCGAGCTTCGTGGTGCCGACGCCCGGCACCTGGAGCAGCGCCTCCCGGTCGCGGGGCTTCCGCCGGACCATGGCCCTCAGCGTCGCGTCGTTGAATATCAGATACGGGGGCACGCCCCTCTCGCCCGCAAGGCGCTTGCGCAGGGCGCGCAGGCGCTTGAACAGCTCCTCGTCGCCGTCCGCGGCAACGTAGTCAAGCGCCTCCTCGCGCGCGGAGGCGCGGTGGCGGGAGCGGGTGCGCGCGCCGTCGAGGGCGCCGCACTCGCCGTCGTAGGCGGCGTGGCCAAACGCGTGCGACGTCGCGGCGGGCGCGAGGTAGCGATCCGGCGAGGCGCCCGTGCAGACGGAGCACGAGCCGCAGCTTTGCGGCAGCGCGGACACGTCCTGCCCAAAGTACGAGAGGATGCGCCGGCGCAGACACGTGGTGCTCTGGGCGTAATCGATCATGTGGTTGAGAAGGGCGCGGCGCGAGCGCTCGAGGCGCTGCCGCTCTGCGGCAGGCGTGGAATCCGGGAGGTCGTCGCGGTCGATGAGGAAGCGGCACGTGCGGATGTCGCCACGGCTCCACAGCAGGTAGCACTCCGCGGGCTCGCCGTCGCGGCCGCCGCGCCCCGCCTCCTGGTAGTACTCCTCCAGCGAGAGCGGTAGGCCGCAGTTCACGACGAAGCGCACGTTGGACTTGTCGATCCCCATGCCGAAGGCGTTCGTGGCGACCATCACGCGCGCGTCGTCCATCACGAAGCGGCACTGGGCCTCCTCGCGGGCGTCCGCCTCGTAGCCGGCGTGGTAGGACACGGCGGCCACGCCGGATTCGCGCAGCGCCTGGGCGAGCTCGTCCACCCTCTTGCGCGTGGTGGCGTACACGATGCCGGACTCGTCCGGATGCGCGGCGGCGTACCCGCACACCCAGCGCACGCGCTCCTTTGGCTTGAGCTCGAAGCTTGCGAAGCTGAGGTTGGGCCGGTCGAAGCCGGTGACCGTGACCTGCGGGTCTTCGAGTCCGATGAGCGACACCACATCGCGGCGCACGCGCTCCGTCGCCGTTGCGGTGAGCGCCACGACGGGCGGGCGCGCGGGGAGGCCCGCCACGAAGTCCGCGATGCCGGTGTATGCGGGGCGGAAGTCCCGCCCCCACTGGCTGACGCAGTGGGCCTCGTCCACGGCGAGGAGCGGCACGCGCACGCGTGCGGCAAACGCGCGGAACGAAGGGTCTGCCAGGCGCTCCGGCGCGACGTACATGAGGTCGTACCAGCCGTCGAGCGCGCGGGCCATGACGACGGCCTGCTGGCGCGGCGTGAGGCTTGAGTTGAGGTAGCTGCCGCGGATGCCCGCCTCGCGCAGGCCGCGGACCTGGTCTCCCATGAGCGAGATGAGCGGGGACACCACGATGGTGAGCCCGCGCATGAGTGCGGCCGGCACCTGGTAGCAGACGCTCTTGCCCGCGCCCGTGGGCATGACGGCGAGCGCGTCCCTCCCCGCGAGCACGGCGCGGATGACCTCGGCCTGGCCCGGCCTGAAGCTGGCGTAGCCAAAGTGGCGCGCGAGCGCCGCCTCCGCGTCCGCCATGGTGGGCGCGTCGAACTTGGGAGGCGGATCCTGACGTGACGCCATGTGCTTCTCCCCCCGACCGCTTGCGGAATTTGCCGACACACCACGTTAGCACGGCAGACGCAAGAGCGTGTTGGCAATGCGCAGCTAGGCGCACGCGCGCTGGCGCGCTGGCCGCCGGATGCGCCGACTGCGACCGCGGCGCGTGGGGTAGACTAGAGAGCATGTATAGAAGATTGGAGCCCGCATGAAGAAGACCACCAAGACCATACTCTCCGTCACCGGGGCCATCGCGGGTGCCGCTGCCGCAGCGGGCGGCTTCGAGCTGTGGTCCCGCTCGAAGTTTGGGCGCTCGGGCGTCGCGACCGCGATGGAGGGCGCGCTGCGCACCACGGGCTTTCGCAACGTCGTGCTTGGCCAGGACCTTGGACGCTACGACGACTTCATCGAGAAGAGCCGCATTGCCAACGAGCGGGAGTACCACATTCCGTCGTGGCTGCGCCTGAGGTCGCTGGTGTTTGACGAGACGTCCCACGGCATGAAGGTCTACCACGTGGGGACGACCGGCAAGAACGAGCACGCCGTCCTGTACCTGCACGGCGGCGGGTACGTGAGCCAGATCACGCCCGCGCACTGGCGCTTTGTGGACAAGCTGTGCCAGGAGACGGGCGCGGAGATCGTGGTGCCGATCTACCCGCTGGCGCCGGAGCACGACTACGACGAGTCGTACACCCAGCTCACCACCGTGTACAAGAACCTGTGCAAGCGCTACGGCGCGGACGCCATCACGCTGATGGGCGACTCCGCCGGCGGCGGCCTTGCGCTGGGCCTGGCGGAGAGCCTGCCGCAGTACAACCTTGAGCAGCCCGCGAACCTGGTGCTCATTAGCCCGGAGGTCGACCTGTCGATGCGCAACCCCAAGATCCGCGACTACTTTGACGCGGACCCGGTGCTTGCCCCGTGGGGCATGGCCCAGATGGGCGACCTGTGGGCCGACGGGGACGAGATAGAGAACTTCCGCCTGAGCCCCATAAATGGCGACGTGAGCGCCCTGCGCAACGTGCTGCTGCTTGCCGGCACGCGCGAGATTTACTATCCCGACTGCGCGAAGCTCGCCCAGAAGCTGATCACCGCGGGCGTGAGGTCCGACATGGTGATCGGCGAGGGCATGAACCACGACTGGCCGCTGCTGCCCATTCCGGAGGCACGCAAGGCCCGCAGGCGCATCGTGGAGTGCGTCCTGCGCAAGGTGAACTAGGCGCCGGGGCCGGCACGCGACGTGCCGGCCCGCACAATGCCGCACGCGGCCGTCGCTCGCACGGGCGACGCGGTTTCGTGCGGCACGGGATGGCGCGCACGGCGCCGTGGCCGCCCGCCGGCCGCACGTGCCCGCATGCGACGCCCCAGCACAAACGAACCACCGCACCGCTCAAACACACCAACCGCGCCGGGACCCGCTCCCCCCGCGAAAACCATAGGAAGGTCCGCCACCATGTCCAGAATCACCGCAGGCAACCGCCTGTACCTGTACCGCCTCTTCAAGAACCAGATCGGGACCGGAAGGCAGGAGCGCATACAGCGCTTCGAGGAGGTGCTGGCAGCAGACGACATAGCCCCGGACGACCTTGACTGCAAGGACGTGACGGAGCTGCTGGGCGCCCTGGACGACATGGTGAAGCTGACCGTGTTCAAGAAGGGCCGCACGTACGCGACGCTGCTGGCGAGCCCGGAGCTGGACGCCGCCCTCGCCGCGGCGGAGGCCCCCTCCGCGCAGAAGAAGGCCGTGCAGAACGGCAAGTCCTGGAAGCGCAAGAAGTCGGCAAAGGTGGCAAAGCCCGCAAAGCCCCGTCACAAGAAGCCAAAGCCGGCGCCAAAGGCAGAGCCGGAGCCCGTGGCGAAGGCCGCCGCGCAGCACGCGGAGGAGCCAGCAAGACCGACGGGCGAGAAGGGCGAGGCGCCGCTGCCGCAGCACGCACCCGCTGCCGAGGGCGAGGCGACGCCCGCGGAGGCCTCCCCGGCGGAGGCGACGCCCTCCAAGGCGACGCCCGCGACCGCCGCGCCGGACCACGAGGGCATCAGGCTCACGATCACGTACGACCCCACGACCGAGGCGGACGCAGCCGCGGCAACGTCGCAGGCGGAGCCCATGCCAGAGCCCAAGCCGGAAGCCGCGCCGCAGGCGGAGCCCGAGCCGCAGCCCGCCCCCGCCGCGCAGCCGCCCGCGGGCGAGAAGAGCCCGGACGCCACGGCCGAGGCCGCGCCTGAGCCCAAGGCCGCGCCCGTGGTCGAGGACGCCCCGTCCATCTCGCTCACCATCACCTACGACCCGACGCAGGACGAGGAGCCCATGCCCGAGGGGTCGCTGCCCGCGGAGGGAAGCTTCTCGTTCGAGGACCAGCGTCCCGCCGTGCCCGCGCGGCCCGTACCGCAGGCGCGCGACGTCGCGACGCAGCCGGAGGGCCCCGCCCTCAGCGCCCAGTCAGACCTGCCGCAGACCATATCGCTCGACGTCCACTGCAAGGACGAGTTCCTGCGCGCGCTGTACCAGATGCTGCCGCTTGACGTGGACGTCATGGGCGTGCTGGACGAGGACTGGAGCGTCGCCCGCTCGACGGCGCTTCTGACCGGCACGCGCAGCCGCGTGACCTTCCCCCTGCGCTACCTACACGAGGACGACGGCACGCCCGTCACCATCACGCTGAAGCGCTCCGCCAAGGCCAGCGCCGGCAAGCGCTGGAGCATCAGCTGCATCGACGGCGACGACGGTACGGGTGCCATGCACGAGCCCGTGGGGATCGAGGGCCTGCCCACGGTGGACGAGGGCGCGTGGAGCGAGCTTTCCGGCCCGTCGCGCGGCACCACCGCCACGAGCCCCATCCGCGAGCTCGCGCGCTTTGCGATGGTGGGCTCGTGGGAGTCCTACCTCGGCGCGCTCGCTACCATGGCGGCGCCGGAGCACTGGGACTTCCCCGGCGAGGGCGTCGGCAGGCCCAGCCGCTACGGCATCCTGCGCGAGTACCTGTGCATCACGTTCCACCGCGCCATGGCGCAGGGCCTGGTGGCACAGGCGGCCGACGGCTCGCTCGCCGCGTTCGACACCGGGCTCTTCACCCCGTTCGGCCAGGACATCTACGCGTGCTTCGCACCCAACAGGGGCGACATCCGCTGGAAGTCCGCCGGGTTCTGCGTCGCGGGCTCCGGCGAGCTGGGCGGCGAGCTCGTGGCGAAGCTCGACCCCCTGCCCCGACCCGTAAGCTACCTGCGCGACCTGGGCGACGTTACGCCGGACACCAGCCGCCTGGCCGTGCTGGACACGGACGCCATCCTCACGCACCGCCTGGGCATGCTGCCCCGCGCGTTCCTGGAGGACGAGCTGCAGGCGTCGCCAACGGCGCGCGACCTGCTGGCAAAGGCCGTGGCGCAGGAGGGCACCCCCGCGGGCGAGAAGGACCTGGCCCTGCTTGCGCGCGCCATCAAGTCCGATCCCGGCCTGTATCGCAGGCTCGGCCGCGCGCTGGACGAGGCGCTCGCCCTCACGCTGTGCCGCGTCCGCGCGAGCTATCGAATCGCGGCGCCCGCGTACGACCCCACGACGGACTCCGTCAGGCTGCTGCTGCCGCTGTGCCTGGTGAGCGACTCGCAGGCGGACTGCGCGCTCGTGCTTGCGCCGCAGCCCTCTGGCAACTACCAGGGTGTCACCATCATGAGCCTGGACCGCGCCCGCGTGTGCGCCCGCGTCATCAGCGCGGAGCAGCCGGCGTGGCTTGGACGCACCGCCGCGCAACAATAGCACGCGACACCCGCAAGAGGCGTCGGGCAAGACAGATGCGAGGGGCCGCCCGCGATGGGAGGCCCCTCGTCTTCATTTATAGATGTCGATATAGAACGGCATTCTCTTGCCATCAACTGACAATGCCGCCGCGTTTACTCCGTGCAGATCGCGATCGACGCGCTCGCGCCAATGCGGTCCGCGCCGGCAGCGATCATGGCAAGGGCGTCCTCGCGCGTGTGGATACCGCCCGCGGCCTTGATCTTCAGGCGGTCTCCCACCGTGCGCTTCATGAGCTCCACGTCGTGCACGGTGGCACCACCGGTGCTGAAGCCGGTCGAGGTCTTCACGAACGCGGCCCCGGCGGCCTCGGCGCACTTGCACGCGCGCACGATCTGGTCGTCGTCCAGCAGGCAGCACTCCAGGATCACCTTCACGGGATGTCCCTGCGCCGCCTCCACCACGGCGGCGATGTCCTTCGTGCAGTACTCGTCGTCGCCGCTCAGCAGCCTGCCCACGTTCAGCACCATGTCAATCTCCGTGGTGCCGTCCTCCACAGCCTGCCTGGCCTCCGCCACCTTTCCGGCGGTGCTGCATGCGCCCAGCGGGAAGCTGATGCACGTGGTGATGCCCACGCCGGAGCCCTTCAGTCGCTCCGCCGCAAACGCCGTCCACGTGCCGTTGATGGACACGGTCTTGAAGTGGTACTCGCGTGCCTCGTCGCACAGCTTCCCCAGCTGCTCCTGCGTGGCGTTCTGCTTCAGCAGCGTGTGGTCCATGTACTGGTTGAGCTCCATCCTGCGCTTCCCTTCCGTCGCGTTCGCTCCTGTGGGTAATCGTTTACTCACATTTGTCGCCTGTCAGCGTAAACGTTTACTCATCTCGTGTCAACATGCCTGGCCCAAAGGCCGCGCACTTCTCGCCCAGCGCACTTCTCACCCAGCGCGCCGCACTTGTCCGAGGCAGCACCTGCGCCGGCGCTATGCCACGCCCTGTCCGCGCATGGTGGACTCGCGGCGCACCAGGCGCACGGGCACCAGCTCGTGGCGGCCCCGCCCAAGCTCCCCCGCTATCATCTGCAGCATGATCTGCGCTGCCAGGCTGCCTATGCGCTCCGGGTCCTGCGCGATGGTCGTCAGCGGCGGGCGGCCAAACCGCGCCAGCAGGATGTCGTCGTGGCCCACCACGGCAACGTCCTGCGGCACGCGCACGCCGCGCTCGCGCAGCGCCTCCAGCGCGCCCATGGCCAGACGGTCCGTCTGGGCAAACACGCCGTCGAACTCGAGCCCCGCGTCCAGGGCCGCCGCCACGGCGTCGTGGCCAGAGGGAAAGTCCGTCGCGGGCGGGTTGATCACGCGCCTTCCGTCCAGGGGCACGCCCAGGCGCGCAAGCTCCTGCGCAAAGCTGCGCGTGCGCACCTCCGTCACGGGAAAGCCGGCCGTCGCCGTCAGCACCATCGGGCGCGTGCAGCCGCAGCGCGCAAGCTCCTGCGCGGCAAGCCGCCCGCTGGCCACGTTGTCGCTCATCACGGAGCTGACGTTGGGGCCAAGGCCGCCCTCGGGCACCGCGCGGTCGATGTAGAGCGTGGGCACGTCGCGACGCACGGCCGCGCGCACGTCCTCCAGGCTGTTTGCGCTCACGATGCCCGACACGCGCTGCGCCGCGAGCGACGCGTGGCACTGGCGCTCCATGTCAGGGTCGTGGTTGGTGTTGTAAATCACGATGGAGAGCCCGGCTGCAAACAACCCCGCTTGCAGCGTCACGATCATGCGCGAGAAGAACTCGTTGCTGATGTTGGGCACGATCACGCCCACGGCGTCCGCGCGCTGCTGGCGCAGGCCGCGCGCCAGCTGGTTGGGCTGGTAGTGCAGGCGCTCGATCGCCTCGCGCACGCGCGCCTCCGTCTGGGCGGAGAACCGGCCGTTGTGGTTGATCACGCGCGACACCGTCGCAACGGAGACGCCCGCGGCACGGGCCACCTCCCTCACCGTCACGCGCGAGCCTGCCATGCGTCCTCCCCTCCCGCGCGGCACCGCGCCGCGCCCCCCTCATGGTAGGGCAAGCGCCGCGCTTCGACCCCGCGGCGCGCCCCAGCGGAAGGCAAACGTTTAATTTGCGCTACAAAACGACGTGGCGCGGCACTTCTCGCCCAGGCGGACGCAGGAAAGCCGCTAGACTAGGGGCGCATGCGGCATGTGGGCGAGAAGTACGCGCGCCCGCGGCTGCCGCGCGCACGGATGTGAGGCTCAACGCTGGTTGGCGCCCGCGGCCGCCGGCCCGGGGCGCCCGGACGCTCGTTCGGAGGTTTCGATGGCCAAGATTTTGATGAAGACCCCCCTCGTCGAGATGGACGGGGACGAGATGACGCGCATCATGTGGAAGATGATCAAGGACGACCTCATCGTCCCGTTCGTCGACCTGAGGACCGAGTACTTCGACCTGGGGCTCGAGAACCGCAACGCCACCGACGACCAGGTCACGATCGACTCCGCCAACGCCACGAAGCGCCTGGGTGTGGCCGTGAAGTGCGCCACCATCACGCCGAACGCGGCCCGCATGGAGGAGTACGACCTCAAGAAGATGTGGAAGAGCCCCAACGGCACCATCCGCGCCATGCTGGACGGCACCGTGTTTCGCGCACCCATCCTGGTAAAGGGCATCGAGCCGTACGTGCGCACGTGGAAGGCGCCCATCACCATCGCGCGTCACGCGTACGGCGACGTGTACCGCGACGTGGAGATGCGCGTTCCCGGCCCCGGCAGGGTCGACCTGACGTACACGCCGGCCGACGGCGGCGATCCGCAGTCCGTCTGCGTGCACGAGTTCACGGGCCCCGGCGTGGTGGAGGGCATGCACAACCTGGACGAGTCCATAACCGGCTTCGCGCACGCGTGCTTTAGCTATGCGCTCGAGACCAGGCAGGACCTGTGGTTTGCCACGAAGGACACCATCAGCAAGACGTACGACCACCGCTTCAAGGACGTGTTCGCGGACCTGTACGAGTCTGAGTACAGGGAGAAGTTCGAGGCCGCGGGCATCGAGTACTTCTATACCCTGATAGACGACGCCGTGGCCCGCGTGATGCGCTCCGAGGGCGGCTTCATCTGGGCGTGCAAGAACTACGACGGCGACGTGATGAGCGACATGGTATCGACCGCGTTCGGCAGCCTGGCCATGATGACGTCCGTGCTGGTGAGCCCCCACGGCTACTGGGAGTACGAGGCGGCGCACGGCACGGTGCAGCGCCACTACTACAAGCACCTGAGGGGCGAGAGGACCTCGACGAACTCCGTCGCGACCATCTTCGCGTGGTCCGGCGCCCTGCGCAAGCGCGGCGAGCTGGACGGCACGCCCGACCTGGTGCGCTTTGCCGATGCGCTCGAGAGGGCGACCATCGGCACCATCGAGGACGGCAAGATGACGGGCGACCTGGCGCGCATCACCACGCTGCCGAACCCGCAGCAGCTTGACACGGAGGAGTTCATCCTCGCGATCGCGGACCACCTTGCTAAGGAGCTTGCGTAGATGGCCGGCACATACCGCCTGATAGCGCTCGACATGGACGGCACCCTCCTGACCACGGGCAAGAGGGTGTCGCCCGCTACGTCTGCGGCGCTACGTCGGCTTTCCGACTCCGGCGCGTGCGCGACCATCGCCACGGGCCGCGCGTACCGCGAGCTCGAGCCGCTGAGGCACGACCTCGCGCCCGTGCGCTACGCCGTGTGCGCAAACGGTGCCGTGGTGATGGACCTGTGGGAGCGCCGCAGCGTGAGCGTGACCACCATCCCCAACCACGGCGCGATCAAGGCGGTGCGCGCGGGCCTTTCGAACGGCTGCCTGGTGAACGTGCTGACGCAGACCGGAGCATACCTGAACCTTGCGGACGTCGAGCGCGCGGACGAGCTGGGGCTTGGCCAGTACAAGGGCCTGTGGGCGCAGGTGAACGAGCAGATGGACGACCCCATCGAGTTCCTGCGCACTCACCCCAACAAGGCCGTCAAGATCAACCTGTACCACTTTACGCAGGAGGCGCGCGAGCGCACGCGCGCTCAGCTTGCGGGCGCGGACGTGCAGGTCGCGTTTGCGGAGGGCGCATCGGTTGAGATAACGGCGCCCGGTGTGCGCAAGGACAGCGGCATCGCCCACCTGTGCGACGAGCTAGGCATCACGATGTCGCAGGTCGTGGCCGTGGGCGATGGCGACAACGACCTGGACATGCTGCGCAGCGCCGGCCTGGGCGTCGCGATGGCAAACGCCACGCCGCAGGCGCTTGCGGCCGCGGACGTCTGCACCACGGCCGACTGCGACCACGACGGCGTGGCCGAGACGATCGAGCGCTACTTCCTGTAGGCGGGTGCTGGGTGCGGGCCGGCTGCTGGGGGCGGGTCCTACACCTGGGCGTGGGTGGAATCCGGCACGAAGCCCTCGAATATGGCGACGCCACCCTCAGTCTCGGCGGCGGCAAGGTCCTGCGGGTTCTTTATGGTCCAGAACACGGGCTTCGCGCCCAGGGCCTGAACCAGCCTGAACGCGGGTGTCGCGCGGTCCGCGAACTTGTATGCAACGAAATCCGGCCGCGCAAGGGAGTTTGCGACCATGGACGTCGCAGCCGCGTCGCGCGCGGCGGTGCAGGCGGAGGCCAGGGCCTGCCGGTGCGCGGGCGCGCTCTTCTCGCCCGTGCGGGCGGACGCCGCGGACTTTGCGGACGTTGCTGCGACGTAGTCCTTGCTCAGCTGGCCGCGGACGACCTCCGGGCGGTGGCGGCGCAGCCACACCAGCACGCGCGGGTCGAAACTCTCCACGCAGTAGCTGACGCAGTGGCAATCGAGCGCGTCCATGGTCTTGTGGCAGAGCTCCGCCACGCGCGGCCACGCGGCGCCCTCGGTCTTCACCTCCACGATGAGCGGCAGCGGTTCCGCGTCGTCCGCGCAGTCCGCGTCGAACACGGAAAGCACCTCGTCGAAGGTGGGGATGCGCTCGTCCGTGCCGTCCAGGCAAAGCTCACGCAGGTCCTGCAGGGTGCTCTTCTCGACCGTGAGGGCGCGTCCGCACATGCGCCGCGTGCTGGCATCGTGAATGACCGCAAGCTGGCCGTCCGCGGTGAGGTGGACGTCGAGCTCCACGCCAAAGCCCAGGTCGCGGGCGCGCCGGAACGCCGCGACAGAGTTTTCTGGGATGCCGAGGTCGCGGTCGTGCAGGCCGCGGTGGGCAAAGCGGTGCTGGCGGATCTTGCCCCAGCGGGCGTCCACGTACGAGTCGTTCTTGCGCGGCGACACCAGGGCGGCGGTCGCGACGGCGCCTGCGCATGCGACCGCGGCGGTCCTCGCGAGCGCGATGGTTGCTCTTCTCATATGGATGGTCCCTTCTGGCGTCGGCCGCGTGCGCGGGCGCGGCACGGGTGTCTTGTCTTGCGGCACGTCCGCGGCGCGTGGGCGCGGCATGCCTCCCACCATGTTCCGCCTTTGTGGCGGTCGTGGGGCCGACGGAGCGGCAGACGGTTGTGTCAGAATGGAGCGGACGGAGGTGGCGCATGAAGCTGCAGCAACTGCGATACGTGATCCAGGTGGCGGAGTCGGGCTCGCTCACGGCGGCGGCCGAGCGGCTGTTCGTTGCGCAGCCCAGCCTGTCGAAGGCTGTCGCGGAGCTGGAGCGCGAGATGGGCGTCACGATCTTCACGCGGTCGCGCACGGGCGTGGAGCTGACGGAGGAGGGCACGCGCTTCCTCTCGTACGCGCGACAGGTGGTTGAGCAGGCGGACCTCCTGGAAGCGGAGTACAAGGGTGGTACCCGCGTGCGCCGCGTGTTTGGCGTGTCCGCGCAGCACTACGCGTTCGTGGTGAACGCGTTCGTGCGGCTGGTGCGCGAGCACGGCGCCAGCAGCTACGAGTTCTCGCTGCGCGAGTCCACGACGGCCGGCATCCTGGACGACGTGCGCGTGCAGCGCAGCGAGCTGGGGATCCTGTACCGCAGCCACTTCAACCGCGACGTGATCTCTAACGCGGTGCGCGCGGCCGGGCTCGCGTTCGAGCCGCTGTTCACGGCGACGCCGCACGTCTTCGTGAGCCGCGACAACCCCCTGGCGGACCGCGCGTCCGTCACGCTCGCCGACCTGCGCCCCTACCCGCGCCTGAGCTACGACCAGGGCATCCACAACTCGCCGTACTTCGCGGAGGAGCTCCACATCACGGAGCCTGCCGAGAAGAGCGTCGTCGTGACCGACCGCGCCACGCTGTTCAACCTGCTCATAGGGCTGGGCGGCTACACCATATCCTCCGGCATCCTCTCCGAGGCGCTGAACGGCAGCCAGATCGTGGCCGTGCCGCTCGAGAGCGACGAGCGCATGGAGCTGGGCTACGTGCGGCGGCACGACCGGCCGCCCTCGCCCATCGCAAGCCGCTACCTGGAGCTTCTGCGCGGCTACGTCGACGCGTACCGTCAGGGCGACCACAGCTAGCGCGTGGCGGCGCGGCACCGGCATCGGCACCGGGCCGAACGTATAACATTGGAATGGTTGTTGACGTTCGGGACGCGTTTTCCCAGTTGGGCAAAATGTGTAGGAAATATGTTCTACGTTCGCGCACGTAATTCCGGCGCATGGCCCACAAAAGGCGCCCCGCAGCACTTGCCGCGGGGCGTCTCAGGCTCGCACGTGCCGAATCTCTCTACCTGCGAACCACGGAGATGCGCTGCCTCACGTGGTTTCCGCTCTCGACCTCGTCCACCATGGCAATCGCGAAATCGGCGTAGCTGATGACGGACTCGCCGCGCTCGTTCAGAGTGAGCTCCTCCCCTGCGAGGATGTAGGAGCCGGTACGCTCGCCATCCGCCTGGAAGTCGCCCGCGGGAGAGACGAACGTCCACCTCACGTCGTCGCGCCTGCGGAGCTCGGCAAGCTCGTCTGCCTGGGCGGACGCCGTCGGGACGTACTCCTGGGGGAAGTCCGGCGTCTTGTACAGCTGGGTCGTGTGTTCGGGGTCGACGTAGAGCGAACCCGCGCCGCCAACAATGAGCAGACGAGTCTGCGTGCCAGAGAGCACGTTCGCAAGGTGCTGAGAGGTGGTGGTGTGCAGGGGCAGGGTCTCGGGCGTCCACGCGCCAAAGGCGTCGACCACAGCCTCGAAGCCGGCAAGATCATCGGCCGTGATGTCCATGATGTCCTTCTGCACGAAGTGCTGGGCCTCGGACTTGTTCGCGCTGCGGGCAAAGCCGGTCACGTCGAAGCCGCGAGCGACTGCCTCTTTGACGATAAGCTGGCCGGTACGGCCGTTGGATGCGACGACGGCGATCTTCCTGGTGTCAGTCATGTCTGTCTCCTTCTAGTTCAGCCGCAGCGAAGTGCCGCGTCAACTTCTTTCGTCTGACAGCTAGAACTATACGGAGGCAAAAGTATTCTTGAAAGTAGGCACTTTATAGTGCTGTAGGTTCCTATTAGTAACTAATGGCAATCAACACTTGTTTTATGCTCATGCGGTTCTGTCATAGCTTGCCGCGCACAAAAAGACCCGCCCCGGAAAGCACTCCGCAGCGGGTCCTATGATTATCAGTGCCGTTCACAGGGCCCAGGTTCTGCCTACTTGGCCTCCCCCGTGACCTTCGCCCAGTCGGCCGCGAACTTCGCGAGGCCCTCGGTCGTCAACGGGTGGTGCACGCACTTCTTCAGCGCGCCAAACGGCACGGTCGCGATGTCCGCGCCCAGAAGCGCGGCCTGCGTCACGTGGTTGGGCGTGCGGACGGAAGCGGTGATGATCTCCGGACCGCCCTCCTTGTCCCAGTAGCCGTAGTCGTAGTTCTTCACGCACTCGACGACCGTGGAGAGCTGCTCGATGCCGTCGTCACCGATGTCGTCGAAGCGACCGACGAACGGGCTGATGTAGCGCGCGCCGGCGCGGGCGGCGAGAAGAGCCTGCGGTGCGGAGAAGACGAGCGTCATGTTGACGCGAATCCCCTCGGCCGCGAGCTTGTGGGTCGCAGGCAGCGACTCCTCGCAGATCGGAAGCTTGACCACGATGTTCGGCGCGAGCGACGCCAGGTGCTCGCCCTCGGCGATCATGCCCTCGGTGGTCTCGGCCGTGGACTCGGCAGACACGGGTACGTCCTCGCCCACGATCTTGCAGATCTTGACCATGTGGTCCTCGAAGTCGGCAAGCTTTCCGCCGGTCTTCGCATAGAGCGACGGGTTGGTGGTGACGCCGGCGAGGATGCCCCAGTCGGAGGCCTGCTTGATCTCGTCGAGGTCCGCGGTATCGATGAAGAACTTCATGTCTAGCCCTTTCTGTCCGAAACCAACTTTCCAGTTTGTTATTGTTGCGACCCCATCGTAACGCTCTTCTCCACAAAGTGGACCAATAATCGGTAGTCAACCAAAATCGACAGACCTCCGCCGCGCACGCCACGTCAGGCGGCGGCCCGACCCGCGCGGCCCTACTCGCGACCGTCCCAGCAGTACGTGCAGACCTTGTCGCGGTCGAGGCCGATGGCCTCGAGCAGGCCGTCGAGCGACTGGTAGCGCAGCGAGTCGAAGCCCATCTCCTCGCAGATGGATTTCAACAGGCAGCGGCCGCGCTCCGTGGTGTCGTCCGCGTACTCCGCGATGTGGTCCTCGCCGCCGTCGGGCTCGAGCTCCTTTATCTTGCGGCGCGCGATGAGCTCGTAGTCGGAGTTCGAGCGCGAGAACGAAAGGTACTTGCAACCGTACATGATGGGCGGGCACGCGGAGCGCATGTGTACCTCGCGGGCGCCCGTGTTGTACAGGAAGTCGACCGTCTCGCGCAGCTGCGTGCCGCGGACGATGGAGTCGTCCACCAGAAGCAGGCGCTTGCCGTCGATCAGCTCCGGCACGGGAATCTGCTTCATCTTCGCGACGCGGTTGCGAATGGCCTGGTTGGTGGGCATGAACGAGCGCGGCCACGTTGGCGTGTACTTCACAAACGGGCGCGCGAACGTCTGCCCCGTCTGCATGGCGAAGCCCAGGCCGTGCGGCAGGCCGGAGTCCGGCACGCCGGCGACGTAGTCCACCTCTGGCAGCGTGCCCTCCACCTCCTCGCGGCGCGCCATGATGCGGCCGTTGCGATAGCGCATGACCTCGACGTTCACACCCTCGTAGTTGGAGTTGGGATAGCCGTAGTACACCCACAGGAACGCGCAGATCCGCATGCGGTCGCACGGCTTGGCCAGCACCTCGTAGCCGTCCGGCCCAATGCGCACGATCTCGCCGGGACCAAGCTCGTGCTCGTCCGCATAGCCCAGCTTGCCGTAAGCGAAGCTCTCGAACGAGACGCAGTAGCCGTCGTCGTCCCTTCCCACCAGCACGGGCAGGCGCCCCATGCGGTCGCGCGCGGCGACAAGGTGGCCGTCCTCGGTCATGACGAGCAGCGTGAGCGAGCCCTCGATCTTCTCTTGCGCATAGCGGATACCATCGACCAGGTTGTCCTGCGAGTTCACGAGCGCGGCCACAAGCTCGCACATGTTCACGTTTCCCGAGCTCATGGCCATAAACTGCGCACCGGCGCTCGTAAGCTCATCTACCAGCGCATCGAAGTTCGTGATGTTGCCCACAACGGATATTGCATACACGCCCAGGTGCGAGCGCACAAGCAGCGGCTGCGGGTCCATGTCGCTGATGCAGCCCATGGCACACGTGCCGCGAAACCCCGGCAGGTCGTGGTCAAAACGCGTGCGGAACGGCGTGTTCTCGATGGAGTGAATCTCCTTCTTGAAGCCGCCCTCCGGCAGGCACGACACCATGCCCGCGCGACGCGTGCCCAGGTGGGAGTGGTAGTCGACGCCAAAGAACACGTCCAGAACGACGTCGCGGCGCGAGACCGCGCCAAAGAATGCGCCCATGTGACCTCCAGGTCAGTCGTCGGGCCGAAAGCGCGTCCGCGCGACGCCACCCCGCCGGCCCGCCTTGCCAAGCCGTCAAGAAACCGCATCCAAAAGTATACGGCGGGCGAGAAGAACAAGGCCCCTTCCCGGCAGGCGCATGCGCGGACGGTATCGCCGCGCAGCCGTGTGGTGCGCGGCGCGCGACGTCCCCCGGCCCCAGACCACGATGTGGCGATTTTCTTGCGCGCGATCGGGTACCATCAATATTAATCGTACGCTATATAATATTGCGCTTGTCTATAGCGCATCAAGCTGACCCGCCGCAGATTGACCCGTCGCCGGGTCGCAAGGAGGCTACATGCAACAGAACACCTTGTCCGCACGCCAGGCGATGCCCTCGCAGTCGCCCGCGAACCCGGACCCGCTTGCGCTGGAAAACCAGCTCTGCTTTCCGCTATACGCGGCCTCCAAGGAGCTTACCCGCAGGTACAAGCCATTTCTTGACCCGCTGGGCCTGACGTACACGCAGTACGTGACCATGATGGTCCTGTGGGAGAAGGACGGCATAACCGTGACGGAGCTGGGAAGCCGGCTGTACCTCAACTCCGCCACGCTGACGCCGCTGCTGAAGCGCCTCGAGGCGCACGGCTACATCACGCGCACGCGGTCCGCCAAGGACGAGCGCGCCGTGATCGTGACGCTGACCCCCGCCGGACGCGAGCTGCACGAACGCGCGCACGACGTGCCGCACTGCATGGGCAGCTGCGTGAACATGCCCCTGGACGAGGCCATGGAGCTCAAGCGGCTGCTGCTCAAGCTGCTTGGCTCGCTCTCGAGCGATGTCGAGCGCTAGGGAAGAATGCGCAACAAACGGAAAGGAACCACCTTGTCTCAACGAAACACCGCCCGCCTCGAGCGCTCGACGATACGCCGGACCCTCTCTAGGTTCTGGGCCGTCACGCGCATGCAGCCCGGGATCGCGGCGCTCTCCGTCATCGCGAGCGCCGGCTACGTGCTCCTGCTCACCTTCGCGAACACCTACGTGATGGGCCTCGTGGTCGACCGCGTGCAGGCCTCCCCCGTGCCCGCCGACCGCGTGTTTTCCGTGTTCGGCCCGTACGTGCTCGCGCTCGTGCTCGTGAACCTCGTAGGCCAGGTGCTGTCGAAGCTGCAGGACTACACCGTGTACAAGCTCGAGATCAACGGCAACTACCACCTGTCGCGCCTGTGCTTCGACACGCTGGCCAACCAGTCGATGACGTTCCACACCAGCAACTTCGGTGGCGCGCTCGTGAGCCAAACCAACCGCTTCACGAGCGGGTACAGCCAGCTTGTGGACGTGGTGGTCTTCTCGCTCATTCCCATGGTCACGTCCATCGCGGCCACCATCCTGTCGCTGGCGTGGCAGGTGCCAACGTTCGTGCTCATCCTCGTCGCGATGATGGTGGTGTACATCGCGTTCGTGTGGGTGATGTACAAGAGGATCCTGCCGCTTTCCGAGCGGACGTCGCAGGCGCAGAACCGCCTTTCCGGCGTGCTTTCAGATGCGGTCACCAACATCCTGGCCGTGAAGACGTGCGGGCGCGAGGACTTCGAGCGCGAGCTGTTTGACGCGGCGGACCGCGACGCCCGCAGCGCCGAGACCGTGAGCATGCGCGCCACCATGCGGCGCAACTTCGCGAGCTCCGGCATCATCGTGCTCATCATGGCCGTGGTGTCCGTGTTCATGGTGGGCGGGCACGCGTGGTTTGGCATCAGCGCAAGCACGCTCATCATGATGTTCACCTACACGTACAACCTGACGATGCGCCTCAACTACACCAGCTCGATGATGCAGCGCATCAACCGCGCGCTGGGCGACGCCGCCCAGATGACGAAGGTCCTGGACGAGCCGCGCCTGGTGGAGGACGCACCGGACGCGACCGAGCTTTCCGTGACGCACGGCGCCATCGACTTCGAGCACCTGGGGTTCCGCTACCACGACGCCGCGGCGGACGACCGCGTGTTTGACGACCTGACGCTGCACATTCTCGCCGGGCAGCGCGTTGGCCTGGTAGGCCGCTCCGGATCGGGCAAGACCACGCTGACGAAGCTCCTGCTGCGCCTGGACGACGTGCAGGACGGCCGCGTGCTGGTGGACGGACAGGACATAAGCCGCTGCACCCAGCAGAGCCTGCGCCGGCAGATCGCGTACGTGCCGCAGGAGGCGCTGCTGTTCCACCGCAGCATCCGCGAGAACATCGCCTACGGGCGCCCGGACGCCACGGAGGGGCAGATTCGCGAGGCCGCGCGCCAGGCAAACGCGCTGGAGTTCATCGACCGGCTGCCACAGGGCATGGACACCATGGTGGGCGAGCGCGGAGTGAAGCTCTCTGGCGGGCAGCGCCAGCGCATCGCGATCGCGCGCGCCATCCTGACGGACGCGCCGATCCTGGTGCTGGACGAGGCGACGTCCGCGCTGGACTCCGAGTCCGAGGCGCTGGTGCAGCAGGCCCTGGAGCGCCTGATGCACGGACGCACGTCCATCGTCGTGGCGCACAGGCTCTCGACCGTGGCGTCGCTCGACCGCATCGTGGTGCTGTCCAACGGCAGAATCGTGGAGGACGGCACGCACGCCGAGCTCAGCCGCGCCGGCGGCGAGTACGAGCGCCTGTGGGACCGCCAGACCGGCGGCTTCCTGGAGGGCGAGTAGCGCCCGCGGCCGGCAGGCGCCCGGCAGGCACGCCCGCGCCGGCGCCGCGACAACGAGTTGCCTAAAGGAGAAGAGCCGGCATCCGGTTGGATGTCGGCTCTTCTCGTCTTATGTATATATATGTGCGCGCGGGGATGAGCGCACGATGCGTGGTATGTAGGCTACGCCTGGGCCTGAGCGACCTTCGCGTCGGAGGCAGCGGCCTCGGACTCGGCAGCCGCGACGTTCTTGCGGCCGAGCTCGGACCACTCGGGCTCCTCGTCTGCCATGGAGCCGGCCTTGACGGTGAAGAGCTCCTTCAGGCAGTTGTAGGCGACGATGACGCCGAGGACCACGAGCAGGACTGCGACGACGAGCTGCAGGCCCTTGGTGAGGAGCACGGGGGCGGCAGCGGTGGTCGCGGTCGCGGGGATGGTGCCGAACAGGCCGTAGGTGGCCACGGCGGTCCAGCAGCTGGCGATGCTCATGACAAGGGAGGTGAAGGTGCAGCAGAGCAGGAAGGCGACGGGGACGTACAGCATCCAGCCCTTGCGGCCAGTGACCTTGCAGAACACGGCGAGGGTGATCATGGTCATGCCGCCGAGCAGCTGGTTGGACGCGCCGAAGAGCGGCCAGATGTTGAGGTAGCCGCCGAAGCAGAGGACAAGACCGACGAGCAGGGAGATGGCGGTGGAGAACCAGACGTTCGTCATGACCTTGCGCACACCGGTGACCTTCTCGGTGGTCTGGGCGGCGGCGTCGTTGGAGTTGAAGAAGAACTCCTGGAAGCTGCTGCGGGCGATGCGGGCGACCGCGTCGAGGGAGGTGAGGGCGAGGGCGGAGACGTTCATGGTCATGAAGACGGTCGCGACGGTGTTGTTGACGCCGATGGTCTCCATGCCGCGGGCGATGCCGGCCGCGAAGATCTGGAACGGGGTGGAGGCGACGCCGCCGTTGAGGGCACCGGTGCCGGCGGTGTTCATGTCACCGAACATGATGCCGGCGGTGACGATGGCGATGACGCCGACGAAGGACTCGAGCACCATGGCGCCGAAGCCGACGGGAAGCATGTCGGTCTCGTTGGAGACCTGCTTGGAGGAGGTGCCGGAGGAGACGAGGCTGTGGAAGCCGGAGAGGGCGCCGCAGGCGACGGAGACGAACATGAGCGGGAACAGGAAGCTGCCGCCGGCGGCGAGCTTTGCCATGGTGGCGTTGCTCGCGACCATGGGGGCGGTCATGGTTGCCTTGCCCTGGACGGCCAGCGCGAAGATGCCGAACACGGCGCAGACGATCATGGTGACCATCATGATGGCAGTGAGGTAGTCACGCGGCTGCTTGAGGGTCTGGATGGGCATGGCGCTCGCAAAGACGAGGTAGACCATCACGATGGCGACCCAGCCGTTGATGTCAAGGTACAGGGGGAACTGCATGCCGACGGCGAACATGATGACGATGGACGCGACGGCAACGGCGAACTCCTGCCAACCCTTGAGGTCGAAGCGCTTGCGCAGCCAGCCGAAGGCGATGGCGACGAAGGTGAGCAGGATGGAGATGGTGCCGGCGCAGCCGGAGGCGTAGGACTTGGTGAAGTCGACGGCGCCGGAGGCGGCGGGGGTGAACTTGAAGGTGCCTGCGACCATGGAGGTGAACGCCGCGATCACGATGGTGCAGAACAGCCAGCTGAACAGCAGGAAGAGGCGGCGGCCCGTCTTGCCGATGTACTTCTCGATGAGCTGGCCCAGCGACTTGCCGTTGTTCTTGACGGAGGCGTACAGCGCGCCGAAGTCATGCACGGCACCAAAGAAGATGCCGCCGACGAGGACCCACAGCAGGACCGGCAGCCAGCCGAACATCATCGCGACGATGGTGCCGGTGACGGGGCCCGCGCCGCAGATCGAGCTGAACTGGTGCGCGAACACGGAGAAGCGCGTGGCAGGCGAGAAGTCCCGGCCATCCTCCATGCGGCGGGCGGGCGTAATGGCCTTGGAATCTACGCCCCAGCTCTTGGCCAGCCATCGGCCGTAGACGACGTAGCCGCAGACGAGCGCCACGGCTGTAACCAGTATTACCAGCATTCCGTTCATGTGAAGCTCCCTCCGAGGTTCAAACAAAAAGCGGGGCCACTTGGTGGTTTCCAAGCGGCCCCGCAGAAAGACGCCAGCCGCCCGCATGACCGCGGGTCGGCTACACCGACTCGCGGCTAGATAATAATGATTACCTCTGCTAGCGTGCTGACGCCCATGTTCGAATCTCCTATACCGGGTGCGCCGCATGCGCACCTCCCTTGCGGTACGGCGCCCATGATGGCCCTCTGGAAGCCGGTAGATGGCCAGATATTTCAAGCGGTAACATGCGGTTAACGAAATGTATGCAATGCCGAAACGGGCAAACGGTTTGTTTTTGGCGCCAAACGATAAATTGAACACCTAGTTTAAAGCGATACCTGCGTAAACCCGTAAAGGCTTGCCGCGTTCTGCCACGCCGCACCCTCGATGAGCCTTGCGTGCGGACCGCAGAACAGCGCCTCCGCCTTGCGCAGCGCAAGTGGCGCCGGAGTGTACGGCCAGTCGCTCCCGTACAGCAGGTGGGTGGGGTCCGCCACCTTGAGCAGCGCGTCGAGCATGACGGGCTCCGCATCGCCCGCAAGGTCGAAGTACAGGCTGCGCGCGGCGCCAAGGACGTCCACGTTGGACATCATGCCCGCCGGCACGAGCACGCGCGAGATGCCGTCCATGCGATGCGCCACCTCTGGCACAAACGCGCCACAGTGCGGAACGACCCACCGCACGTTGGGATAGCGGTCGAGCGTGCCCTCGGTCACCAGGTTGAGGACGGCACGCGTGGTGTCCGCCAGAAACTCGAACAGCGGCGCATGCCCCGCCGCGAACTGTCCCGCCGGCACGGCCGCGGGCTTGGTGGGATGGATCGTCACGATGGCATGCCGCGAGTCCAGGTAAGCCATGAGCGGGTCGAGGGCGGGGTCCCCAAGGTAGGTGCCGCACGCGTTCGTGGGAACCTTCACGCCAAGCGCGCCAGGCAGTGCAAGCGTGCGGCGCGCCTCCTGGATGGAGGCCGCGACATCGGGCAGCGGCAACACTGCCGCAAAGCCGCGGCATGCGGCGTGGTCCGCGCACAAACCGGACATGTAGTCGTTCAGGGCGCGGCAAAGCCCTGCGGAAGCTGCATCGTCACCCCAGTTGACGTGGGGCGACGATATCGAGAGGAGCGAGAAGCCAATGTTTGCGCCCGCCGCGAAGGCACGCGCGTCCCTCTCGTCCCACGAAGGCGTGGGAAAGCCGTCCTCGCGCGCGGGATCGATGCCCGCGCGGGCGAGTGCCTCCAGGTACGCCGGGGGCAGCACGTGCTGGTGAACGTCGAACAGCCGCGGCAGCTCGCGCGCGGCCGTGCGCGACTCGCCGCTATCGCAGGTTGGCATCGGGGTATTCCTCCGCGATGTAGCGGAGCACCTCGTCCCACTGCTCGCGGGCCACCTTGTCGCGCACCTTCGCGCGGCTGGCCTTTGCCCACAGATACACGCTCCGGGGGCTCTCCCCCGCATCGAGTCGGTCGCTTGCCAGGAAGAACGGGTCCTGGTCGTCGAAGAAGTCGTCTGCCATGTAACCACCCTGCCGTCGCGGTTGTACCTGCATGCGACCACTATAGCAAGGTGCCGCGACGCGAATGTCGCACAGCCATCCATACATTTGTTGTATGACTCGCAAGAATACCTGTATTTTTACTTATGGCTCCGGGCGCCTACAGTGGAGGTCGCACAACAGTTACCCAAACATGGGAGGCACATCATGATCCTTGGAATGGGCGCACCCGAGCTTCTTGTCATCCTGCTTGTAACGCTCGTCATCTTTGGGCCCAAGAACCTGCCGAAGCTCGGCTCCGCCCTTGGCCAGACGGTCAAGAGCGTGCGCGAGGGCATGGAGGAGGGCGACGCGGCGGCGGCCGAGAAGGTCAGGAGCGAGGTCTCGGAGGCCTCCTCGGAAAACCAGGCCACTTCCGCGCAGACCAAGGCCTGCCCGAGCTGCGGCGCCGAGGTCGACGCCGACGCGGCGTTCTGCCCGCGCTGCGGCGCCAAGTTAGACTAGCCCCCCCAACATCAGGCACCACCCGCTCGACCCCCTACGACTCCGGGTTGGGCGGTCCCCCTCTTACCGGGCCCGGCTCTCGCATCCGCGAGGCCGGGGCCCATGCGTTACCTATCCACGGCGCTGCCGTCGGCCGCTGCGCCCGCGTCGGCCTCGGCGGCGTCGTCCGCGGCATCGACCGCCGGCGCGTACGCCGACTCGAACATGCCCACGAAGCGCTCCGCCAAGGGCGACAGGTCCCTTCCCTTAGGCCACACCACGGCCATCCGCGTCACCAAAGAGTCCTCCTCCACGCGCTTCACCGTGGCGCCCTCAAGGTTCATCAGCTCCAGAAACGACTCCGGCACCAGGCCCACGCCCAGCCCCTTGCACGCCCATGCGCACGTGGTGCGGGCGTCGTCGTTCGCGCACGCCACGAACTCCGGCAGCCCCGCCTGCGCAAACAGGCGCTCCAGGATCTTCTCGAACCTGCGATAGATCACCAGCGGCGCGGCGGAGAGCTCCTCCAGACCAACCACGTCCGCGCGCTCGCCGCACGACATCCCGCGCGGGATCACGGCCACCATCGGCTCGGGGTCGGCGTAGCGGCACTCCAGCCCCTGCTCCGCAAACGGCGTGCGCACCACGCCCAGCTCAACCACGCGACGGCGCAGCATCTCGAGCACCTCGTACGTGTTGCCCTCGTTCAGCACCAGGCTCACGCGCGGGTAGTCATCCGCCAGCGCCCGCATCCGGGAGTTCGGCACCTGCCCGCCCGAAGAGCTGATGATCCCTATGGCGAGCGTTCCCTCGCGCCCCAGGCCCACGTCCGCCACCTCGCGCGCCGCGGATTCCGTCAGCCCCAGGATCATGGTCGCGCGGGCGTACAGCACGCGCCCCGCGTCCGTCAGGTCCACACCGCGCGGCCTGCGCACAAACAGCTTGACGCCCAGCTCCTTTTCGAGCGCGGACACCTCGTAGCTCAGCGGGGGCTGCGTGATGTTCAGACGCTTCGCCGCCGTGGTGATCTTGCGCTCCTCCGCCACGGCCACAAAGTACTCCAGCTGCCTCAGGTTCACCGCATGCCTCCCGTCCGCGATATCCAATCTCTGTATAGCATACGCACGGACGAGAAGAACGTGCCACCTTGGCAGCAAGCCCCCACGTCAACGGCACAGCCGCGCGCCCCGGCTAGAACATGAGCGTCATCCCCGCGGGGGCTTCCTTGTCCACGGCGTCCGCCACGCCGTTCACGTCCGCGCGCAGCCACGCCGCCTCCCGCGCAGACGTCGCGGCGTCCGTGGCGCGCGCCTGCGCCAGGCCCACGGCCTCCCTGCGCACCGCATCCGGAAACGCAAGGTAGCGCCTGTAGCAGCTCAGCGCACGCACCGCGTCGCAGCTGCAGTACGCGGGGTCAAAGCTCGCGCGCTCCTCAAGGCCACGCAGCCCGCACACCTCCACGCGCCCAAAGAACAGCGTGTCCAGGTACGTCCAGCCGTCGCGCATGCCAATGTCCGCAAAGCGCAGCAGTGCGCACACGTAGCCCAGCGTCTGCCTCATGTCCGGGTCGCGGTTCACGGCAAGGTAGCCGCTCACCGCCTCAAGCAGCAGCTCCGCCGCGTCCACGGACCTTGCGTCGCGCACGCGCCAGCGCTGGTAGTGCGCCAGGCGCCTGGCCAGAAGCTCGCGCCCCTCCGCCGTCGCGGCCGCGTCCGCCCAGCGTGCTCCCGCCATCGCGCCGTCCACGGCCGCAATCAGCCGCTCGTTCGGCTCGAACCTGCTTGCGCCGGCCTCCACGGCCACGTCGCCGGCCGCGGGGTTGTCCTTCTCGCCCGCACCCGCCGTGCCGGCGGCATCGCCCGCGCCCAGCGCGCCGTCCGCGCCCTCCGCCACGTCCTCGTCAAAGCCAAACGCAAGACACAGGCCGCCGTCCGCGTCCACGTCCAGCGTCGCCACGTTCACGGAGTCGTCGGCGTGCAGGCGCACGGTCGCCTCCGCCTCAAAGTGGTTTGCCACCTGGTCTATCCTGCGCGCGCCCAAGCCGCTCTCGTGCGCCTCGCGGGCGATCGCGTCCGCCGCCGCGTCCGATATCCTGAACGCGCGGCCGGCGCCCAGCAGGTTGCTCACGCGACGCTCCAGGCTCCGCTCGGAGCCCTTCACGATCTGCCGCAGGTTTGCGCACGTCAGCGCCGGCACGCACGCCACCGCGCCAAAGCGCCCCACAAACTCCGGCATGAACCCCCAGCTCACCAGGTCCTGCAGGTTCATGCGCGCCCGCAGCTGGTCCGTGGTCAGAAGCCCCGGCGCCACGGAGCCCGCACCCGCAAGCTCGAGCCCGCCGCTCAGCAGACGCTTCCGCACGATGCCCTCGATCCCCATGAACGCGCCGGCAAACACGTTCAGCACGCGCCCCGCGTCCAGGGTCACCTCGCTCTGGCCCTGGGCCTCCGGCGCCAGCTCCAGCGTCCCGCCGTCCAAAAGCTTTAGGAAGTTCCCCTGGCTGTCAAAGCTCCGGCCGCCCTCGCGCGTCTTGCGAACCAGCTTGTCGGCCTCGTCCCAGAACGCGAGCACCGGGCGGCGGCCGTCGTCCTTCTCCATCACGCCGGCCACGCGCCTCAGCTCGCTGCTCACGGAGTCGCCAACCCATCCGGCGCCCGTGATGCCAGAGCAGTCTATGCTCACCAGCTCAAGCCCCATGACCTTCGCGACCACCTTCATCACGAAGCTCTTGCCGCTCGCCGTGCTGCCCGAAAGCATGAACGCGCACGCGCGGGGCAGGTCCAGGTCGTCCACGCCGCGGGCGCGCATCTCCATGCGCTGCAGGCACGAGTACGTCAGCCCCACCACCTCGCGGAGCACGTCCTCCTGCCCCACCACATAGCGCCGGCACTGCGCGAGCACCTCGTCGCGAGGCCTCGCCAGTATCGCCTCGATTGCGTCAACCGCCCTGGCAGAGCCGTCCGCCCCGCCAAGGTCGCCTGCCCCGCCAAAGCCGCCCGCAGCCTCAGTCCCAAATCGCACGTCCAACATAGCACAAGCCTCCCAGCCCAGCGCACCCGCGCCGTCCAGGATAGATTATGCCCCTGCCGCGCCGCCCCAAGCGCCTCGCTCGGGCGAGAAGAGCCCGCCCCCTTGGTCGCAGGTGTAGTACTCTGGTCGCATGATAGATGAGCCCCTCATATATGACTGCGACGTGAATGCCCTTTCGCTCGAACGTGCGAGAGGTCTCGTCCCTCCAGAGTTCCTTCCGGCTTACCGGAGGTTCATCGATTACGAGGGGCGCCAGATCCCTCGTCTTCCGCGCGGAAGCGAGGAAATGGCACGTGGCCTCGAGATAAAGCTTGCATCACAGCGAGGCATTCACTCTCCCAACTACGACTCCCTGCCATCTGGCGGGGCAGGTAAGCGTAAGTACGCGCTGTCGGTCCACTCAGAAGGTCAAGCGTATTACGACGATAAAAGCGTCATTACCCGCCCTGATGGGACATGGATTCTGGACTACAAAGCCCACCGCGCCGCTCCTGGCAAAAGGGAGACGGACCAGTCGACGAAATTCCTCATGAACAATTTGGAAGACGGCGTACCCGTTGGCGTCATGGTCCGCAGCGACTCTGGATACAACGTGCTGGGGCTCGCCTTCGTCGAGCAGTTCAATGCCGAGACCGACTCGTTTACGATACATGGACCCGTGAATGCTCAGACGGAAGCCGCCCATACGTTCTATCTCATCACGGAAGCCGATCTGAGCCCCAAGGAGAAGGAGGAGCTTAAGGACCTCAAGGCGCAGATATCCGCCGAGAGAGACGAGCGCGTTCGGAAGATTGTCAACACGGTGGCGAGACAACAGCAAGAGAGGTTCCGCAAGCAGTTGTTCGAGGCTTATCACGGAGTCTGCCCTGTCACGCACGTAGATGTACCAGAGGCACTGCAGGCGGCACATATCGATCGATACCGAGGCCCGCGTTCACAGGTCGTGAACAATGGCATTCTTCTACGTGCCGACATACACCGCCTCTACGACGACAACCTCCTATCCATCGAACCAGAGACCCATATCCTCCGAATCTCCGATCGCCTGCGCCGTTCCCCGTACCAAGACCTTGCAGACATGCGGCTTATAATGCCCACTGGCAAAGCAGCACCGGATGACGAGCTCCTCGACATGCACTTCAGACACTTCAAAGTCGCCGAACGCCTGATCTCCTAGCAAATACGCCTAACTTGCAAGCCTGTTCGTCTTCCTCAGGAACTTCGTTGGCATGGGCCTCTCGAGATGCCAGACGATGTTCATCGGCTTCGAGCCTTCGTGCGAGACGTAGTCAACCATCCCTAGGAACGTGAACGGTGCCGTACCCGCAGCGTCCTTCTTATACTCCCTCACGAAGAGAAGGACCTTCGATCCATACTCCCCATGATGTATATAGCGCTGTCCCGTCTTGCTTGAATCACTCGTCGTGCTTTGGCTCTGCCAGTGGAAGAGACTCTCGCTGATCGAATAGTCCTCGTACATGGTCGACGGAGAGTAATCCCTCTCCGCTTTGTTCAACGTATTTATAAGGACGTCGCAGCGTTTTTCGGGCAACCATTTGACACCCTGCCTCACGACGCCCGGGTTCAGATAATCAAGGCCGACAAATATCTGGTCGCGTGAGTATTGGCAGTGGAGATCAAGGGGGCAGTCAAAGCCAGGGTTCACCGGCTCGTCGATGAAATCGATGTGATCGAGGTTGAAGCGCAGGAGCTCGGTGATCTCCGCAAACATGGTCTTGTTTCTCAGGAGTCCCCTCAGATGCCCAATCGTCTCATCTCGGAGCTCGGACTCGGTCGCATTCGGCAGAAGCGTGACCTGGAGCATTCTCAGCCAGCTCATCTCCAGATCGTTAAAGTTGCTCTTTCCATCGGCAATCAGCGGCAGCGCTCGCAGCAGGAATGCAATCCAACGACGAGAGTCGATGGAGCAGATGCGCGCCAAGGCCTTTGTTAACAGCTCCTCGTCCGGATCGCGAAAGTCGTCTCTCACGCCCGCCTCCACACACAGGCGTGAGAAGCAGTACTTGCCGAATAGCATCTTGGGGTCGACGCCCGTTGACGCAAGAAAGTTGGAAAGCGTGAGATCGAGCCCCGTATCCTCAGTGAAGGTAGAGATTCGGCTCACAAGGCCAGACTTCACACCATAGGATTGGCTTACGTGCTTCAGGACGTACTCCGCCGCAACCTTCTCAAGATGTATGTAGCATCCCTTTGGCACAGACGAGAAGCCCTCTTTGATCTCCCTGCTCATCGGCTTGTGCGTATTCGAAAGCAGGGCGGAGAACTTGGACTCGAAATCGTAGTGCTTGTTCTGCTGTCCAATGAAGTCCAAGACCGTAAGGCAATCCTTGCCCTCAGAGAGTCTGAGGCCTCGCCCGAGTTGCTGCAGGAAAACCGTGAGAGATTCCGTCGGGCGGAGGAACAGCACCGTATTGACCTCGGGGATATCAACTCCCTCGTTGTAGACGTCCACCGTGAAGACAAACTTGATATCACCTGCCGCGAGTTGCCGCTTCGCCGCGTTACGCCTGTCCTCTGGCGTCTGCCCCGTTACAGAGACGGACTTTATCCCATGGTCGTTGAACTGGCTTGCCATGAAGTCGGCGTGCTTGACCGAGACGCAGAATCCGATGCCTCGCACGGACTCGATGTCTGTCACATATCTATCCAGCGACCGGATTATATGCTCAGCACGTCGCTTCGCCTGATGCTCCTGGTACACATACACGTCCTCGAGCTGAGAGGTCTCGTAGCCGCCGCGCGACCACTTCAGTCGACTCAGGTCGACCTCGTCCGTAACGCCAAAATACTGGAACGGGCAGAGCAGCTTCCGATCGATAGCCTCTGGCAGCCTGATCTCGGCGGCAATCCTGTTGTCAAACCACGGCAGAACGCTCTTGCCGTCCATTCGCTCTGGGGTACCCGTGAGGCCCAGCAGCACCATTGGCGAGAAGTGCTCCAGTAGACGCTGGTACGATGGCGCGGGAGCATGATGAAACTCGTCCACCACAATGTAGTCGTAGTAGGACGGATCAAGCGACCCCGTTAGCCCCCTTGAGTTAATAGACTGCACCGATGCGAAAAGATGGTCTAGGCTCCCCGGCACGTAGGATCCAACAAGAAGGTCCCCGAAGTTCGCGTCACGAAGAACACTTCGATAGGTCGCGAGAGCCTGCTTGAGGATCTCCTCGCGATGAGCCACGAACAGCATGCGCGCCCGTTTGCCGTCGTTGTAGCGAGCGCAGAACTCCCTATAGTCAAACGCCGATATGACCGTCTTTCCCGTGCCAGTCGCAGCGATAACAAGGTTTCGCCAGTGGTCACCAACCTCGCGCTCTGCACGAAGCCGATCGAGGATCTCGCGCTGGAACGGATACGGCCTCAGATCGAAGAAGTACACAAGGTCACTAGAGGTTTTCTCCCCACGCTCTCGCTTTACGGCCTCTACGAAGCGATCGTGCTGGCTCCTATCGTAAGACTCGAAATCGTTTGACTCCCAATATGACTCGAACGTCGCACGTATCTTCGCCATCGTGTCAGGCAGCTCTCGCTGTGCGACCTTCACGTTCCACTCGAGCCCGCTCGTAATGGCTGGGTTAGAAAGATTGGACGAACCCACGTAAGCAGTCGTAAAGCCCGTCTTGCGATAGAACACGTATGCCTTCGCGTGTAGGCGAGTGCCCCTAGTATCGTATGAGACCTTCACCTCTGCGTTGGGCAGCTCGCTAAGCTCGTCGATAGCCTTAACATCGGTCGCACCTATATATGACGTCGTGATGACCCTGAGCTTGCCGCCTTTTTCGGAGAACAGCCTCAGCTCTGGCAGAATGATGCGAAGCCCCGGCCACTTGATGAACGAGACCAGCATATCGATCCGATCCGCAGAGACGATCTCCTTCTTGAGCTCGGACCCCATCGATGGCTCGTGCCTAGCCCCGGTGAAGAGGGAGCTCTGCGCCATTGGAGTCTCCGGCCGAAGAATGTCGCGTTCGCTCCTCCCGCGAATCTCATGCACCGTCTTTGGGACAAGGGAGAGCAGCTGATGGGAATCGCCTACGAGATCGCCTGACGAATCCAGGGCGCCGATCATCTTGTTTGCAAGTTGTATCTGGTTCTCGAGAGAATCCTTACCAGACTCGCTGATCCTTGCAAGGGCAGCCTCGGCGACCTCGGCCACGTATTCGGCAAGAATTTTTGGCGCTTCCGCCTCGTCGATCTTGCGAAGGTCGGAAACAAGCTCGTCCTTCTCTGACTCGAGCTCCCCTTTCAGTTCCCTGCTGATAGTTTGCTCGTAAAGACCCGGCTCTAGCATTCTGCCCCCATCCCTTGCGCCAATCTGCACCAGGATCGCGCACGAGCCTCCAGCGTGCAAATAAAAACTGAGAGCGGATGGCAAACGGCCAAGGCATGCGCGCTCTTCTCGCCGTGCGCGCGGTGGCGCATTCGGCGATGCGGAGCGCGTGGCGGCTAGCGAAGCCAGTCCCGGATCGCGGCAGCGACCTCGCCGGGGTAGTCGCGCACTCCGTTGTGGCCACCGGGCATGACGGCGGGCGTCGCGCCAAGGCCCTGGCACAGGATATCCAGGTTGCGCGCGTGGTAGGTGCCATCGCTCTGGCTGCCGATGCACAAGAGGACGGGCACGCCGGAGCCGCGGATGGCATCGCAATCCGGCGCGTAGTCGAACGCCCAGGTCTCGCGGGAGAAGCTCGTCTGCAGGTTGCGCTCGCGATGCTCGAGCTCGCGCGCGGAGTACGGCACGACGGCCTCGCCGATGAACTCCCGCTGGGTGGTGAGGTAGAGCGCCGTGCTGGAGCGATGCCTTGCAAGTGCCTTGCGGGCGCGCTCGATGTTGCCGAAGACCTCGTCGGCTGGGTCCAGGCCGCTGAAGATGGGAGGCTCCAGGGCCACCAGCCTGCGGAAGAGCCGTGGCTCGCGCTCGAGGAGCCGGAGCGCCACAACGGCGCCGAGGCTGTGCGCGACGACGTCTGCCCTGCCGCCCGCCGCGCGGATCACGGATGCCAGGTCGCGCGCCTGCGCGTCAAGCGACCAGTCGCCGTCCAGCGCGTCCGTGCTTTGGCCACAGCCGCGGCGGTCATAGCGGACGGTGCGCCGCGCCGGCATGCACGTGGCGAGGCCGTCGTAAAAGCTGGAATCGACGCCCGCGCCGTGCACCAGCACCAGGGGAAGACCTTCCGACCGTGCCGGCGCCTCGTCGTGCACGAACAGCCGGGCGGAGGGCCCATGCTCCCCCGTCACCCCAAGCAGCGTGTGCGCGTGTTCCGAACCCCGGGCCATGGCGAACCTCCCTCTTGCGCGGGTGCGTCTGCGCAGGACATGGTAGCACCGCGGTGCCGACCGCGGTGCGATGGCGAGGTGTCGCAACGGTAACGCGCGCCTTACAAGGTGGCCGCGCGCGTGCGGGCGCGCGGCGAAGCCATCATACTGGCGGGAAAGGACGCAAGGCGCGGCGGGCCGGCGCACAAAGGCGCGACCGGACGCCACAAGCAAGGAGGACGCATGCTCACGGGAGAGGCAATAGCCAAGATGGTGGACTTCTCGGCGGGAAAACTGCACGACGTTGACCACCTGCTGCACGTGTTTGGCCTGGCGAAGGCTATTGCGGAGGGCGAGGGGCTCGACGCGGGGACCCTGCACGTGATAGAGCTTGCGGCCGTGGTGCACGACATCGCGTGCCCGCTGTGCCGCAAGAAGTACGGTTCTGCGCCCGGCAAGCTGCAAGAGAAGGAATCCGCGCCGCTCGTGAGGGAGTTCTTCGCGGGAACGGACGAGCCCCAGGAGACCGTGGAGCGCATTGCGTGGGTCGTGTCGCACCACCACACGTACGAGCCGGTGGACGGCGCGGTGCACCAGGTGATCCTGGAGGCGGACTGGCTGGTGAACACGTCCGAGGCCGTGCGCGACGGCAGGCCCGCGCCCACGGGACCGGCGCCGTTCTTTGGCACGAGGACCGGGCTTGCGCTGTTTGCGGCCATGTTTGCGCCCGCGGCGTAGCGACGCACGGCGGCGCCCGGCGATATGGCGGCGTGCGGCGCGCACGGCGGCGCCCCGGGGCGCCGATGCGTGAAGCTCGCGTTTGTTTGACATATCAACCTTGACACGTCGACCGATGAGAGTAGGCTAGCTGCCGACTAAAGGTTGACATGTCAAGGAGACGCACTATGCAGCAACAGACCGACGCGCCGTCAGAGGGACGCTCCCTCAGCGACACGCACATGATGCTCTATCGCGCGCTACACGCGCAGACAAACTACCTGCGGCCGCGAATGGCCAAGATCGGCCTGGGGCCGGGCCAGCCCAAGATCCTGGGATACCTGCGCGTGAACGGCCCGTGCAGCCAGCGGGCGCTCGCGGAGTACTTCGAGCTTGACCCCGCGGCCGTCAGCCGCATGCTCGCCTCGCTCAGCCAGAGCGGCTTCGTGCGCATGACGCGGGGAGAAGACCGTCGCACCAGGCTTGCGGAGGTCACCGGAGAGGGCAGGGTTGCCCTGGCCGAGTGGGACCGGTGCTGCGACGAGGAGGGCGCGACCATGCTCGCGGGCTTCTCGCCCGAGGAGGTGGCCCGGCTGCAGGACTACCTAGGCCGCATCCACGCGAACCTGCGGCGCGCGAACCGCGGCACCGCCCCCGACAAGGAGGCGCTGTGATGGAGGACCTTCGCTATGTGGCGCGCTACCTGCACGGATACCGGCTTGACATGCTGGTGGCGACGCTGCTCATCATGGGCGAGACCGTCGCGGAGCTCGCAATTCCCTTCCTGATGGCACGCATCGTGGACGTGGGCATCGCGTCGGGCAGCCTGGCGCTCGTGCTTGCCACGGGGCGCCGGATGGTCGTGGTGGCGCTTCTGGCAGGCGTCTGCGGCCTTGGGTACTCGCACTTCTCGGCCAAGGCCGCCATGGGCTTTGGCGCCAACCTGCGCGAGGCGGAGTACGCCCACCTGCAACAGTACGCGTTCGCGAACCTGGACGAGTTCGAGTCTTCCTCGCTGGTCACGCGTCTGACCACCGACATCACCGTCATCCAGAACGCGTTCGTGATGGGCGTGAGGCCGCTTCTGCGCAGCCCCGTGATGCTGGTGGCCGGCCTGCTGCTGGCATGCGCCATGAGCGCGCGGCTCGCGGTGGTGTTCTTCGTGATACTGCCGTTTCTTGCGGTTGCGCTGGGGCTCATCGTGCACCACGTGGCGCCGCAGTACGCGGTGCTGCAGGGCGTGATGGACCGCCTGAACGAGACGCTGCAGGAGGACCTGGTGGCCATACGTGCCATCAAGGCGTACGTGCGCGAGGGCCACGTGGCGAAGCGCTTCGAGGACGTGAACGCGTCGCTTGCGGACACCGCGACGCACACGTTTGGCGGCGCCGTCCTGAACATGCCCGTGTTCCAGGCGGCCATGGCCGTGGCGAACGTGGGCCTGCTGTGGTTTGGCGGACAGATGGTCGCATCCGCCGAGATCGGCGTGGGCACGCTTACGGGCTTCATGAGCTACGTGCTGCTGATCATGAACTCGCTCAACATGATATCGAGCGTGTTTTTGCTGCTTGCGCGCGCGATCACGAGCGTGGGGCGCGTGTGTGAGGTTCTGCGGGAAGAGCCGGCCATGGACCCAAACCCCACGGGCGCGAAGGAGGTGTCGGACGGCTCCGTGGAGCTGCGCGACGTCTCGTTCAAGTACAGCGCCTCCGCGCGCAGGAACGTGCTGGAGCACGTGTCGCTTCGCTTCGAGCCAGGCTCCACCGTCGGCATCCTCGGCGGCACGGGATCGGGAAAGTCGTCGCTGGTACAGCTGCTGCCGCGCCTGTACGACGCGACGGAGGGCGCCGTCTGCGTGGGCGGGCGCGACGTGCGCGACTACGACGTGCACGCCCTGCGCGCGGGCGTGGGGATGGTGCTCCAGAAGAACGTGCTCTTCTCGGGCACCGTACGCGACAACCTGCGCTGGGGCAACCCCAAGGCGTCTGACCAGGAGATACTTCAGGCATGCCGCGTCGCGTGCGTGGACGAGTTCCTGGACCGCATAGGCGGGCTCGACGCGGACCTGGGCCACGGCGGCGGCAACGTATCTGGCGGGCAGAAGCAGCGCCTGTGCATCGCGCGCACGCTCTTGGCGCACCCCAAGGTGATGGTGTTCGACGACTCCACCAGCGCCGTGGACACCGCGACGGACGCCCGCATACGCGCGGGGCTCGCACGCCTGCGCGACGTGACGAAGGTGATCATCGCGCAGCGCGTGAGCTCCGTCATGGACGCGGACCAGATCGTGATCCTGGACGACGGGCGCGTGCACGCAACGGGGACGCATGCGCAGCTGCTTGCGAGCGACCCCATCTACCAGGAACTCTATTACTCGCAGAACACCACGGGGGATGATGGCGATGGCGCAGAGTAAGGCATCGGGCGGCGCGCGGCCCAAGGACATGCGCCGCACCGTGAGGACGTTCGTGGGCTATATGGGACACGCGAAGTTCCACATGCTCGCCGTGGCCGTGCTGGTGACGGTCGCGGGCGCGGGCAACCTCGCGGGAACGTACATGATCAAGCCGGTCGTGAACCGCATCGCCTCCGGCGACGTGGCGGGCTTCACGGCGGACGTTGCGGCGACGGCGGCCATCTACGCGGTGGCCGTGGCGGCGGCGCTCGCGTACACGCAGGTCATGGTGCACGCGGCGCAGCACATCGTGTTCGACATCCGCCGCGACCTGTTTGGCCACATCATGCGCCTGCCGGTGTCGTTCTTCGACCGCACGCGCAACGGCGACGTGATGAGCTACTTCACCAACGACGTCGACACCATAAGCGAGGCGCTCAACAACAGCTTCGCCAACATGATGCAGGCGGCGGTGCAGACGGTGGGCACCCTGGTGCTGCTGCTGGTGCTCAACTGGCGGCTCACCCTCGTGACGCTCGCGTGCGACGCGGTCGTGGTGCTGTACACGCGCTTCTCGGGCAGGCGCTCCAAGCGCTACTTCGCCGCGCAGCAGACCACGCTCGGCGCGCTGGACGGCTACGTGGAAGAGATGATGTCCGGCCAGAAGGTCGTGAAGGTCTTCAACCACGAGGGCGCGAACCTCGCCGGCTTCCGCCGCCTCAACCAGGACCTGCGCCGCACGGGGACCAGCGCGCAGGCCTACGCCCTCACCATGGTGCCCAGCACCGTCGTGATCGGCTACGTCAACTACGCCGCCGTCGCCGTGCTCGGCGCGATGATGGCGATCGCCGGCCAGACCGACGTGGGAAGCCTCGCCTCGTACCTGGTGTTCGTGCGCCAGGCCACCATGCCCCTCAACCAGCTCACGCAGCTCGGCAACTTCGTGCTCACGGCGCTTGCCGGGGCGGAGCGCGTGTTTGGCGTGATGGAGCTTTCGCCCGAGGTGGACGAGGGCAGCGTCGTGGTGCAGCACGTAGGCGACGCGGACCGCGCAGGCGCGCAGCGCCAGGATGCCCCGGGCAAGAAGGGCGCGCCGGGCGAGAAGGACCTCCCCCGTCGCATGGCGGCCGGCGCGGCCGGATGGCGCTGGGTGCTCCCGGGCGGCGGGGCCGTGCCCCTTGCGGGCGACGTGCGCCTGGACGACGTCACCTTTGGCTACGAGGACGGGCAGACGGTGCTCTCGCACCTTTCGCTCTACGCGAAGCCCGGCCAGAAGATCGCGTTCGTGGGCTCCACGGGCGCGGGCAAGACCACGATCACCAACCTCATAAACCGCTTCTACGACGTGCGCTCCGGCTCCATCACCTACGACGGCATCGACGTGCGAGACATCCGCAAGAACGACCTGCGCTCGACCCTGGGCATCGTGCTGCAGGACACGCACCTGTTCAGCGGCACCGTCGCGGACAACATCCGCTTCGGCAAGCTCGACGCCACGGACGAGGAGGTGCGCCACGCCGCGCGCATCGCAAACGCGGACTCGTTCATACAGAGGCTCCCCAACGGCTACGACACCACGATCACGTCCGACGGCGCCAACCTCTCGCAGGGACAGCGCCAGCTCATAGCCATCGCGCGCGCCGCGGTGTCAGACCCGCCCGTCCTCATTCTGGACGAGGCGACGTCCTCCATCGACACGCGCACCGAGGCCCTCATCGAGCGCGGCATGGACGCCCTCATGCGCGGGCGCACCGTGTTCGTGATCGCGCACCGGCTCTCCACCGTGCGCAACGCGAACGCCATCATGGTGCTGGAGCACGGCCGCATCGTGGAGCGCGGCACGCACGAGGAGCTGCTGGCCCAGCGCGGCGAGTACTGGCAGCTCTGCACCGGCAAGCGCGAGCTGGACTAAGCTCCCGGCGGCTACGCCCCCGCCTCGGCGAGAAGGACCACCAGCCTGTCCCGGACCTCCTTCGCAACCGCGAGCTTGTACATGAGCCGCGACGGCTGCGGAGCGAGGTGCACGTGGTAGCTGTGGTTCTTCTCGCCCCGGGCGTCCTTGCCCGTGCCCAGGCAGATGGCGAAGTAGACCTCGCCGGGGGTCGAGGCCGCGGGGTTCGCGGGGTCGACGTTTCCCATGGTGCCCGTCACGCCGATGCCGATGTTCGCGGCGTACGACCTGCGGCACGCCTGCGCCATGGCCTCGGCCGTCTGGGTGGAGTAGACGGTGTGCTCGCGGATGACCTCGGCCGGCACGCCGCACTTGACCTTCGCGTCGTTGCAGTACGTGACGTACGCGCCCCTCAGCACGGCCGACGCACCCTCCGTGTCCGTTATGAGCGACGCTATCTGGCCGCTCGTGGCGCTCTCCATCGTGCTCACCTCAAGCCCGCGCGCGATGAGCTCGCGCGTGAGGTCCGCGTACTCCGCGCGAACCAGCGCCTCGTCGTAGGTGCCCTCCGCCTGTGCCATGGCGTTCACGTCCTCTCGCATGCGACGCCCGGGCGCCGCGCCCGGGTGGGATACGGCCAGCCTAGCACGCGTCAGGCACGCGCGTCTTGCACGCGCCGTAACGTCTGCAACACATCATCTATTACCTTGTGGAAATCACTACACCATATATAGTGGTATTGCGATGGCAATTGCCCCAAATGGGCCCCGCCGACGGCCGGAAGTCCGTGTCAAGTGGAGATTGTCCGCGTTCCGCAAATTGAATCAAACAAATTTCTTTTAAGCAGTTTCGCAATGCGTGTTGAATCGCGCAATTTTTTGACCTGCAGCGACTTGGGTTTTCATCATGACTTTCGGCATGATCGAAACAATAGGAAACCATATCTGGTGTTTTCAACACAAACGCACCACCACCAATTGTGGCATAGTAGTTCCGCACACCAAACGCAGCAGCAACGGCCAGTGGACGGCGCGTCGTGTAGCGCGCATTTTTTGGCTCCAAGCTGCCCGTTTATTACAAATAACGTGCGCATGGGCGCACCGTTGAACACACAAGATCGAGAGGCGACGGCATGAAGATCATCAAGAGGAACGGTTCCGAGGTCGAGTTTGACGTTCAGAAGATCGTGAACGCCATCAAGGCCGCGAACGCCGAGGCCCCTGCCGACGAGCAGCTCTCGGACCGCGAGGTCAAGTTCGCGTCCTACAACGTGCAGGACGAGTGCGCGGACGCAGGCCACACCGTGACCGTCGAGGAGGTCCAGGACCTCGTCGAGGACCAGCTCATGGCCCTCGACCGCTTCACCGTCGCCCGCAAGTACATCATCTACCGCTACGTGCAGAACCAGAAGCGCCAGAAGAACACGACGGACGACAAGATCCTCAGCCTCATCGAGGCGAACAACGAGGAGGTCAAGCAGGAGAACTCCAACAAGAACCCCACCGTCGTGTCCGTCCAGCGCGACTACATGGCCGGCGAGGTCTCCAAGGACCTCGCGATGCGCGAGCTGCTCCCCGAGGACGTGGTGAAGGCCCACGAGGAGGGCATCATCCACTTCCACGACGCGGACTACTTCGCTCAGCACATGCACAACTGCGACCTCGTGAACCTCGACGACATGCTGCAGAACGGCACCGTCATCTCCGGCACCATGATCGAGAAGCCCCACAGCTTCAGCACCGCGTGCAACATCGCAACGCAGATCATCGCCCAGGTGGCGTCCTGCCAGTACGGTGGCCAGTCCATCTCGCTCTACCACCTCGCCAAGTTCGTCGACGTGTCGCGCAAGAAGATCCGCCGCCAGGTCTACGCCGAGATGGAGGCCATCGACGCGCACCCCGGCACCGACAAGATCGACCAGATCGTCGAGAAGCGCCTGCACGACGAGATCGCACGCGGCGTCCAGACCATCCAGTACCAGGTCGTCACCCTCATGACCACCAACGGCCAGGCGCCGTTCATCACCGTGTTCATGTACCTCAACGAGGCCCAGAACCCGCAGGAGAAGCACGACCTCGCCCTCTGCATCGAGGAGATGCTGAAGCAGCGCTACCAGGGCGTGAAGAACGAGGCCGGCGTCTGGATCACCCCCGCGTTCCCCAAGCTCATCTACGTGCTGGAGGAGGACAACGTCCACGAGGGCGACGAGTACTTCTACCTCACGAAGCTCGCGGCGAAGTGCACGGCCAAGCGCATGGTGCCCGACTACATCTCCGAGAAGAAGATGCGCGAGTACAAGCTGTCCAAGGGCGAGACCGAGGGCAACGGCGACGTGTACACCTGCATGGGCTGCCGCTCCTTCCTCACCCCGGACCGCTCTGGCAACGGCTACGACAACGTGGCCCGCGCCAAGAACTACGAGCCGGGCAAGCCGAAGTACTACGGCCGCTTCAACCAGGGCGTCGTCACCATCAACCTGCCGGACGTCGCGCTGTCCGCCGACCGTGACGTCGACAAGTTCTGGAAGATCTTCGACGAGCGGCTCGACCTGTGCCACAAGGCCCTGCGCTCCCGCCACGACCGCCTGTGCGGCACGCTTTCCGACGCCGCGCCGATTCTGTGGCAGTACGGCGCGCTCGCGCGCCTCGACAAGGGCGAGAAGATCGACTCCCTGCTCTACGGCGGCTACTCCACCATCAGCCTTGGCTACGCCGGGCTGTACGAGTGCGTGAAGGCGCTCACGGGCCACAGCCACACCGACCCCGAGGGCGAGGAGCTCGGCCTTGCCATCATGCAGCACATGAACGACAGGTGCGCGGAGTGGAAGGCCGCCGAGAACATCGACTACTCCCTGTATGGCACGCCCCTCGAGTCCACCACCTACAAGTTCGCGAAGTGCCTCCAGCGCCGCTTCGGCGTCATCCCCGGCATCACGGACAAGGGCTACATCACGAACTCCTACCACGTGCACGTGACCGAGCACATCGACGCCTTCAGCAAGCTCGCCTTCGAGTCCAAGTTCCAGCGTCTCTCCCCCGGCGGCGCCATCAGCTACGTCGAGGTCCCGAACATGCAGGACAACCTCGAGGCGGTCGTGAAGGTCATGCAGTTCATCTACGACAACATCATGTACGCCGAGCTCAACACCAAGAGCGACTACTGCCAGGTCTGCGGCTACGACGGCGAGATCAGAATCGTGGAGGACGACGGCAAGCTCGTCTGGGAGTGCCCCAACTGCGGCAACCGCGACCAGTCCAAGATGAACGTGGCTCGTCGCACCTGCGGCTACATCGGCACCCAGTACTGGAACCAGGGCCGCACGCAGGAGATCAGGGACCGCGTGCTTCACCTGTAAACGATGAAATGGGGGCCACCCCCTCGTGGACATGTTCGGCGCTCGCGCGTTGCGCTCGCTCGCTTCGCGAATCGCCGTCCACGAGGGGGTGACCCCTTCTTGATAAGCCAGATACAAGCGGACGAATCCTCGTGCAGAGAGATTCGTGCTTAATATTATGTACTTAATTAGGTACTATATATAGTACCTAATTTTTCTGGCAAAGGAGTTTCCATGGCTGCAATTTACTCGTCTGCCGCCCTCAAAACACGCCAGCGCGAAATAAAGGATATCGCCCGCAAAAACGTCGTCCACATCACGGAAAACGGAAACGCCGCCTTCGTGTTCATGAGCGAAGACCTCTTTGAGGAACGCCTGCGCGAGGCCGCCGAAGAGGCCGCTCTTTCGGAGCGTATGCGAGCCTGCATAAGGGCTTCGGATGATTGTTTCGACCGGGGAGATTACATCGAGGGTACCGAGGCCTTCCTCAAAGCCCTCGACGAACGGATGGCTGCCCATGGCTAGGGTGCTGTTTTCCCTCGCGTTCCTCGATGACGCCGAGACGGCCTATTCCCACCGCCTCAAAAAGCGCCTGGAGTCAGTTCTATCCATGATAGAATCCTTTCCCGATAGCGGCACACGCATAAAATCCAAATTTCTTGCAAGCAAATATGGCGATGAAGCGCGTGTCTGCAATATCGAGCCATTCTATTTGGTCTACTCCTATGACCGGGAAGCCGATACGGTGTATATTCACGGTCTCATTCCACAACGCTCAGTTCACTAAAACCACTTCCAAAGGATCCACCCGATGAACTACGCCAACATCAAGTACTGCGACATCGCCAACGGCATCGGGGTGCGCACCACGGTCTTCGTGTCCGGCTGCCGCCTGCACTGCAAGGGCTGCTTCAACGCGGAGGCCTGGTCCTTCTCGGCGGGAAAGCCCTTCGACCGCGAGGTGGAGGACAAGGTGCTGGAGAGCCTGCGTCCCTCGTACGTGAATGGCCTCTCCGTGCTGGGCGGCGAGCCCACGGAGCCGGAGAACGTCGCCGCGCTTGCGCCCTTCCTCGAGCGCGTGCGGAAGGAGCTGCCCGAGAAGGACATCTGGATGTACTCCGGGCGCGTCTGGGAGCAGCTCACGGGAGACGGGGACCACGCCTCCGATGACATGGACCGCGTGCTTGCATGCCTGGACGTGCTGGTGGACGGCCCGTTCGTGCAGGATCTGTACGACATCTCCCTGCGCTTCCGCGGCTCATCCAACCAGCGCCTGATCGACGTGCCCGCAACGCTGAGGGCACACGCGGACGGAACGCTCTCCGGTGCGAACGACGTGGTGGATTGGGTGGACGACCCCGTGTTCTCGACGCACGTCATGTAGCATTCTGGCCGTCGCCTGCACCTGTCTTGCGCTACATTTGAACCCAGGCCAAGACGAGGAGGCAATATGTTCTGCACTAACTGCGGCGCCAAGATCAAGCCGGGAACGCGCTTCTGCCCGCAGTGCGGAGCAGACCTCTGTGCCATGGCGGACCCGAAGGGGCCGGTCGCCGGCGAGGCCCCGGACAAGGCGCAGGACCTGACGCAGCCCATGCCTCCCGCGCACGCCTCCTGGGAGCCAAGGCAGGCTGCGAGCGCGGATCCCACCCAGGCCGCCCAGGGCGAGCGACAGGCGGAGCCTAGGCAGGCAATGGCCGGCGGAGCCGTCGCGCCCAGGGAGGTGCCGCAGGTGCCGGCTCGCCCGAAGGCGGGCTCGCTTCGCCCGGACCCGGAGCGCGGCGGACGCAAGGTCGCCCTCATCGCGCTTGGCGTGCTCGCGCTCTGCGCGGCGGCCGTGACGGGCGTGATCCTGGGCGTGATGCCGATGCTCAGCGCAAACCACAGGGAGCCCTCCATCGTGAGGACCGACGACTCGTCCAGCTCCGGCGGCACGAAGAAGATCGCGCTGGGCGGCTCCGACGAGGACGACGCGGACTCCAGCTCCAGCGAGGAGCACGCGGGCTTCAAGGGCGTCACGGGCGCCAGCGCGTCCTCGACGCTGCCGACGGACCAGTACGCGGACTACGGTGCCCAGAATCTGATCGACGGCAACGTCACGACCGGCTGGGCGGAGGGTGCGAGCGGCCTTGGCATCGGGGAGTCGGTGACGCTTTCCGGCAACGGGCGCCAGACCTTCTCGGCGTTCTCCATCGCGAACGGCTACCAGAAGTCCGAGAGCCTGTACTACAAGAACCCGCGCGCCACCAAGCTGGGCGTCTCCGTGGATGGCAAGAAGGTCATGGACGCCGACCTCCCCGACAACGAGTTTGGCTCGATCACCCGCTTCGAGCTGCCCGAGCCCGTCGACGGCAACTCCATCACGTTCACGATAGAGGCGGCGACGCCGGGATCGAAGTACGAGGACACCACCATCTCTGAGATCACGGTGTCATAGCGGCGCGACCACGCCGCCAGAAGAGGGATAGGGAGCACATGGACCAGGCACGGGACGACATCTGGGCAATCGAGCACCGCCACTCCGTCAGGAGCTTCACGGGCGAGGCGGTGCCTACGGACGCCCGAGCCACGCTCGAGCAGGCCGTCGCCTCGGCAAACGGTGCCTCCGGCCTGCACATGCAGCTGGCCTGGGACGAGCCCGAGGCCTTTGCGACCATGCTCGCCCACTACGGCAAGTTCCAGAACGCCTGCAACTACCTTGCGCTGGTGGGGCCAAAGGGTCCGGACCTGGACGAGCTGTGCGGCTACTTTGGCGAGAAGATCGTGCTCCTTGCGCGGCGACTTGGCCTTGGCAGCTGCTGGGTGGGCGGCACGTTCAGCCGCAAGAGGACCCGCTGCGACGTTGGCGCGGGAGAGCGGCTCGTGCTGGTGGTCGCGCTGGGCATTGGCGTGGACGACGGACGCCCCCGTAGGTCGAAGGGCATAGGCGAGCTCAGCAACACCCACGGCCTCGTGATGCCGGACTGGTTCCAGCATGGCATGCAGGCGGCGGCGCTCGCACCCACGGCCCTGAACCAGCAGCACTTCATCTTCACGCTGGACCGCGACCGCACCCGCGTGAGTGCGCAGTCGACGGGCGGCTTCTTCAGCAAGGTCGACCTGGGCATCGCGGAGTGCCACTTCGAGCTTGCGAGCGGGCACGCCGTGGAGGGCTCTGCCGCGAGCCGGCTGGCTAGCAGCCGATGAGGCCCAGCCGCACGCACGCGTTGTAGATGCCGTCGCGGTCCACGTCGTCGGTAACGAAGTCCGCCTGCTCCCTCACCTCGGGGTTGCCGTTGCCCATGGCGACGGAGGTGCCGCACACGCCGAACATGCCAAGGTCGTTTCCGCCGTCGCCAAAGGCGATGGCCTCCTCCGGAGCGATGCCGTAGAGCTCGAGCACCTTGCGCACGGCACGGTCCTTTCCGCCGCCGCGCGGGAACACGTCCACGAACTCGCGGGTCCACCGGGTCATCTTGATGGAGTTGCACGCCCGCTTCACCACGTCGGTCTGACCGGGCTCAAGAAAGACGTTCAGCTGGTAGATGTCCGCGTCCAGCGCAAGGGCGGGGTCGTCCTCCTCGTAGGTGAGGCCCACCTTCGCCTCGATGCTGCGCACCAGGTCGTCGTGGCCGCTCACGAACATGCGCTCTGCCGTCATGAACAGGCACTGGTACATGCCGTCCTGCACCTGCCCCACGATCGTGGCGATGTCCGCCTTGTCCATCGTCTCCTGGTACAGGATGCCGTCGCGGTTGAGGATGAACTGCCCGTTGAACAGGATGAACGCCTCGAGGCTGTCAAGCGGCACCTCCTCGACGGTGTACGGGGCGCGCCCGGTGCACAGGAAGCACCTCACGCCGTTCTGGCGCAGCTCCCGCAGCGCCACGAGGGTGGACTCCGGCACGCGATGCGTCGCGAACGAGATCATGGTCCCGTCCGCGTCGAAGAACGCAGCCTTGATGTTCTGGTCGATCTTCCACTCTGACATGTGGTCCTTCTCCCCTAGCGTCGTGTCTTGGTGGCCCTGGGGCCCGTCTTCTGCTGGCGCGCGTTTGCGAGGTAGAGCAGGTGCAGGCCCCGCAGCGTGAGCGTGGGGTCCACGGTCGCGGGATGCCGCAGCAGCCCCGCGATCACCTGAGCGCCGTCGCCGCACATCACGACGGGCGCCTCGCTGCCGAGCTCACGCTCGATGCCGCGGACGAGCCCGTCTATGCGGATGGCCTCGCCCAGCACCACGCCGGAGAGCATTGCCTCGCGCGTGGACTTGCCGATCACGCGGGTGGGGACCTTCAGCTCTATCTGGGGCAGTCGCGCCGCCGCGCCCGCAAGCGCACGCATGCCAAGCGCCAGTCCCGGCGCGATGACGCCGCCCACGAAGGCGCCGTGGGCGTCCACCACCTCCAGGTTGACCGTGGTCCCCAGGTCGATCGCAATGGCAGGGCTGCCCAGCGACTCGCGCGCCGCGATGGCGTCCGCGATGCGGTCCGGCCCCACCTCGGACGGGTCGTGGTAGTCCATGCGGATGCCCGTCTTGAGTCCCGGCCCGACCACAAGCGGCCGCGCGCCGCACGCGACGGCAAGGCCGCGCGTCCACGGCTCCGTGAGCGAGGGCACCACGCACGAGAGTATGGCGTCCACGCGCCCCGTGGCCGCGGCGACCGCGCCGGCGTCGCACCCCAGCACCTCGAGCGCGCGCTCCGCCAGCAGGCGCGCCTCGTCCGCGGTCAGGCGCTCCGGGGTCGTGACCTCGAACGTGCCCACGGGCTCCGCGTCGCGCGCGGCGTCGGGCGCAAACAGCCCCAGCCGCGTGCTGGTGTTGCCCACGTCCACCGCAAGCGACCCGCACGGCCCGTCCTTCTCGCCCACCTGCATGGTCCCGCCCTCCGCATGCTCGCACCTGTCTTGCGCGGATGCAACGAGCCGACCGCGCGGGAGCGGCATGCGTCCCCGAGGGTTTCGCATCACGCCCGCCACCTGTATACTCTAACCGTTTGCCCTGCATGTCCGGCACGGCAGACGGTCCGGTAACCCGACTTCCCGACGCATTCCACGTCAAGGGGAAGCGGATATACGCAAAGGAGCTCACATATGGACAACGGTAACGGCCGCGCCCCGTGGCGCGGGCAGCTCACGCTGCGCGGAGCGATCATCGGCACCATAGGCTGCGTCATCATCACGGCGTCGTCCGCCTACACGGCGCTCAAGCTGGGGGCGCTGCCCTGGCCCATCGTGTTCGCGGCGGTCATCTCGCTCTTCTTCCTCAGGCTTCTGGGCAACGCCAGCCTGAACGAGGCCAACGTCACCCACACCATCATGTCCGCCGGCGCCATGGTCGCGGGCGGCCTTGCGTTCACGCTGCCCGGCGCATGGATGCTGGGCCTTGCCAACCAGATGGGCTGGGTGCAGATGTTTCTGGTGGCGCTGTGCGGCACCGTGCTGGGACTCGTGTGCACCGCGCTCATACACCGTCACTTCATCGTGGAGGACGAGCTCGAGTTCCCCACCGGCACCGCCGCGGCCGAGACGCTGCGCGCGACCGAGGCCGGCGGCAGCACCGGCGCCAGGCTGTTCTGGTCCATGGGACTCGCCGGCGCGTACAGCGTGCTGCGAGACGCCCTGGGCGTGGTCCCCACCATGCTGGCCCAGCTGCCCATTCCCGGCGTCAACTTTGGCATCTACAACTCGCCGATGATGCTCTCCGTGGGCTTCCTCGTGGGCTTCGTGCCGCTGGCGTTCTGGTTCGGCGGTGCCGTGTTCGCAAACTTCGGCCTGATAGGCGCAGGCAGCGCCCTTGGCCTGTGGAACGTGACGAGCGCCCAGGGCATCGTATCCAGCCTCGGCATGGGCCTCATGATGGGCTCGGGCATCGCCACCGTCGTGAAGGACATCCTGCCCCAGGTGGGCACGTTCGTGCGTCAGGCCCGCCAAGACGCGCCGGGCGAGAAGAACGACCCCCAGTCGCTGGTGTCGGGTAGCCTCCGCACGGACGCCGGGATCTTCGGCGTTGCCACCGCGGCCGTGGCCGTCCTCGCGTGCCTGGGGCTCGGCCTTTCTCCCCTGGCTTCCGTCGTCGTGGTGGCGCTCACCTTCGTCACCACCATCATGAGTGCGCAGTCGTGCGGCCAGACCGGCATCGACCCCATGGAGATCTTCGGCCTTATCGTGCTTCTGGCCGTTGCGGCCCTTGGCGAGCACAGCCAGGTCAGGCTGTTTTTCGTCGCGGGCATGGTCGCCGTGGCATGCGGGCTCGCCGGCGACGTGATGAACGACTTCCGCGCCGGCCATCTGCTGGGAACGGACCCGCGCGCGCAGTGGCTTGGCCAGGCCCTGGGCGGCATCGTGGGCGCCGTCGTGGCGGCGGCCGTCATGTGCGCGCTCGTGGCGGCGTACGGTCCGGGCGCGTTCGGTCCGGGCAAGGCGTTCGTCGCGGCGCAGGCGTCCGTCGTCGCAACCATGATCTCTGGCATCCCCAGCGTGCCCGCCTTCGTGATAGGCCTTGCGGCCGGCATCGCGCTCTATTGGGCAAAGCTGCCCGCCATGATGGTGGGCCTTGGCGTCTACCTGCCGTTCTACATGTCCCTTACCGCGTTTCTGGGCGCGCTCGCGAAGCTCGCCTACGATGCCGTCTGGCGCCGCAAGAACGCCGCGACCATCACGGTGGCAGACGATGCGGAGCTCGAGCGACTCTCTGCGGAGCATGAGCAGAACGGCCTCGTCGTCGCGTCCGGCGTGCTTGGCGGCGAGTCCATCGTGGGCGTGGTCATCGCGTTCGCGTCCGTCATCATGGGCCTCGCGGCCTAGGAGCCGCGCTAGGGGCGCCGCGACGCCCCCGCCCAGGCACCGCGTTATGCAAACGCACCCGCACCCACGCCGACCGGCGGGGTGCGGGTGCGCCCTTTCAAGCGTCTGTTAGCCGCGACCTGCTATGCCCTGGCCTGGGCCCGTGCCTGGAACGCCGCGATGATCTTGTCGCCCATCTGCGAGGTGCCAAGGCGCTTGTCCTCAGGGGTGTCGTCGTCCGCGAGGTCCGCCGTGCGCCAGCCGGCGTTCAGCACGTCCTCCACCGCGCCGGCGACGTCGTCCGCCGCCTCGTCCATCTGGAAGCTGTAGCGAAGCATGAGCTCGACGGAGAGGATCTGCGCAATGGGGTTCGCTATGCCCTTGCCCGCGATGTCGGGCGCGGAGCCGTGGCTCGGCTCGTACAGGGCGGTGCCCGTGCCGAGCGATGCGGACGCGAGCATGCCGAGCGAGCCCGTCAGCATGGACGCCTCGTCCGAGAGGATGTCGCCAAACGTGTTCTCCGTCACGAGGACGTCGAACTGGGACGGGTTCGCGACCAGCTGCATGGCGCAGTTGTCCACGAGCATGTCCTCGCCCTCGACGTCCGGGTACTCCTCGTTCATGCGATGGTTCACCTCGCGCCACAGGCGGGAGGTCTCGAGCACGTTCGCCTTGTCCACGGAGGTCACGATGCCGTCGCGGCGGCCGGCCGCCTCGTACGCCCAGCGGATGACGCGCTCGATCTCGTACTCGGAGTACTCCATGGTGTCGACGGCCTTGTCGCCGGCCGCACCGGCGACGCCCGCGCCCTCGACGCCGTGCTCGCGACGGTGCTCGCCAAAGTACAGGCCGCCCGTCAGCTCGCGCACGATGAGCAGGTCGACGCCATCGAGCCTGTCCTCGCGCAGCGGCGACGCGTCACGCAGCGCCTCGTACACGCGAACGGGGCGCAGGTTGAGGTACAGGCCAAGGTTCTTGCGGATGGCAAGCAGGCCCTGCTCCGGACGGACGGCACCGGGGCGGGTGTCGTTCCACTTCGGGCCGCCGACGGCCGCGAGCAGCACCGCGTCCGCAGCCTGTGCCGCGGCGAGCGTCGCGGGCGGAAGCGCGCTCACGTCCTCGCCGGCCTCGCGGGTCGCGTCGATCGCGGCGCCACCAATGAGCTGGTCCTCGCACGCGAACTCCACGTCGTAGGCGGTGCCGATCGCCTCGAGCAGACGCTTCGCCTCCGCGATGATCTCCGGGCCGATCCCGTCGCCCGGAAGCGTGCATATCCTGTACGTCTTCGACGCCATTACAACCTCCTTCGGCGCACCCGTGCGGCGTGCCGTCGATTACTTCCCAAGGAGCCAATCAGCCCCGACTACGCGTTCTTCTCGGCCATCTGGCGCTTCGTGCGCGCCACCAGGCCGCCCTCGTTGATGATCTCCTGGATGAACGGCGGGAACGGCTGCGCCTGGAACGTGGCGCCCGTGGTCTCGTCCCTCACGACGCCGGTGTCCGCGTCCACGTACACCACGTCGCCGTCAGAGATCGCGTCCGCGGCCTCCGGGCACTCCATGATGGGCAGGCCGATGTTGATGGCGTTGCGATAGAAGATGCGCGCGAAGCTCTTCGCGATGACCACGCTCACGCCGGCCGCCTTGATGGCCACGGGCGCGTGCTCGCGAGAAGAGCCACAGCCAAAGTTCTCGTCCGCGACTATGATGTCGCCCTTCTTGACCCTGTTCACGAACGTTGGGTCGAGGTCCTCCAGGCAGTGCTTCGCAAGCTCCGCCGGATCGGAGGTGTTGAGGTAGCGGGCGGGGATGATCACGTCCGTGTCGACGTCGCGCCCGTAGCGAAATGCGGTTCCCTTGAACTTCATGATGCTATCTCCCTTAGGCTTGGTCGAGGTCGGACGGCAGCGCGATGTGCCCGGCGACGGCGGACGCCGCGCACACGGCGGGGCTTGCCAGGTACACCTCGGACGTGGGGTCTCCCATGCGGCCGACGAAGTTGCGGTTCGTCGAGCTCACGCAGCGCTCGCCCGCGGCGAGGATGCCCATGTAGCCGCCGAGGCACGGGCCGCACGTGGGGGTGGACACGACGCAGTGCGCGTCGATGAACACGTCCATGAGACCCTCGTGCACGCACTGCAGCCAGACGCCCTGCGTCGCGGGAATCACGATGCAGCGCACGTTCGGGTCCACGGTACGCCCGCGCAGGACGTCGGCGGCAGCGCGCATGTCCTCGATGCGGCCGTTGGTGCAGCTGCCGATGACGGCCTGGTCGATCTTGATGTCGCGGCTCTCCGCGACCGGGTGCGTGTTGCTGGGCAGGTGCGGCCAGGACACCTGGGGGACGACGTCTGCGGCGTCGATCTTTACGACCTGCTTGTACGTGCAGTCGGGGTCAGAGTGGTACTCCTTGTACGGGCGCTCGCAGCGGCCGTCCAGCCAGGCACGCGCGACGTCGTCCACCTCGAAGAGGCCCGCCTTGCCGCCGGCCTCGATCGCCATGTTCGCGATGGTGAGGCGACCCTCGACGGAGAGGTTACTGATGGTGGATCCGGCAAACTCCATGGCGCAGTACAGAGCGCCGTCCACTCCGATCTTGCCGATCACGTACAGGATGATGTCCTTCGCGGAGGCGCCTGCCGGCAGCTCGCCGTCCACCTGGATGCGAATGGACTCGGGCACCTTGAACCACGCGCGGCCGGTTGCCATGCCGACGCCGGCGTCCGTGGAGCCGACGCCCGTGCTGAACGCGCCGATGCCGCCGTACGTGCAGGTGTGCGAGTCCGCGCCGATGATGAGGTCGCCGGGTCCGACGATGCCCTTCTCGGGGAGAAGTGCATGCTCTACGCCCATGCACCCCTGCTCGAAGTAGTGGGTGATGCCCATCTCGTGGGCGAAGTCGCGCGTGACCTTCGTCTGCTCCGCGCTCTTGATGTCCTTGTTCGGGCTGTAGTGGTCCGGAACGAGGAAGATCTTCGTCGGGTCGAACACGCCGGCTCCGATCTCGCGCACCGTCTTAATTGCGATCGGCGCGGTAATGTCGTTCGCGAGCACGCCGTCGAGGTCGCACTCGATAAGCTGGCCGGGGACGACCTCGTCGAGGCCTGCGTGGTCGGCGAGGATCTTCTCTGCCATCGTCATGGGACGTGCCATGGTTGCTCCTTCCTAGTTGAGCGTGCCGGGCGTAGCCAGAAGCGAGTCCACGAACTGCCGCGCCCCGCGGGCGGAGCGGCCGCCGCGCCTGGTGGCGAAGCGCTCCGCGGCGAGGTCGAGCTTGCCCTCATCCATGGAGATGCCCCTGTCCGCGGCGAGCTTGTGGACAATGTCAAGGTAGACGCCCTTGTCGGGCTTGTAGAACGTAAGGTGGATGCCAAAGCGGTCGGAAAGCGAGACGATCTCCTGGATCGTGTCGCGCTGGTGCACGTCGTCGCCGTCGCGGTCGCTGAAGCGCTCGCGCACCAGGTGACGGCGGTTGCTCGTCGCATAGATCACGACGTTGTCGGACTTCGCCGACACCGACCCCTCCAGAATCGCCTTCAGCGCCGCAAAGTTGTCGTCGTCAGCCGAGAACGACAGGTCGTCGATGAAGATGACGAACTTCAGCGGGTTCTGCGTGAGCTGGTCCAGGATCGCGGGGATGTCGCGCAGCTGCTCCTTGCGAACCTCCAGGATGCGCAGCCCCTCCGGCGCGAGCGCGTTCGCCACGGCCTTGACCGTGGAGCTCTTGCCCGTGCCGGCGTCCCCCGTGAGCAGGATGTTCGCGGCGGGAAGCCCGCGCAGCAGCGCGCGGGTGTTCTCCAGGATGGCGTTACGCTGGCGCTCGTAGTCCACGAGGTCCTCCAGCTGCTGCGGGTCTGGGTAGCGCACGGGCACGATCTGGCCCCCGTCAACGCGAAACACGTGGTAGCGGGCGTACATGCCCCAGCCCGTGCGACCGATGCTCGCCGCCCTCTCCGCGTAGGCCGCGGGAAGGTCGATCCTGGAGTTGGCAAAGCGCGGCAGCAGCGCGCGAAGGTCCTTCTCGCCCACCGGGGCGAGAAGGACGTCCGCCGTGAGGTTCGCCATCATGCCAAGCGTCTTGAGCTCGCTCGCAGCGGCGTCCTCGAGCTCAGGCGCGACGCCTCCGCCAGCGCCAAGGCGCCTGAGGTAGGCGTTCTCGTCGTCGAGGACCACGGTGCGCACGTGCGTGGCGAGGTCGGCGTCGCCCGCCTCGAACAGCGCCGCCACGAGCCGTGCGTACGCGTCGGCGTACTCGTGCTCCAGACCCGGGCGCGCGGGGTCCTCCTCGAGCCGGTCGCCCAGCTCGATGCAGCGCGCGAGCGCGGCCATCACGTCATCCTCGAGCACGCCCCGGAAGACCGCAAGCGAGAGCAGGCCAAGGCGGAGCCGCCTGAACGTCGCCTCCGCGTCCCACGCGGCCATGCTACTCCTCCGCCGAGAGGACGGCGCCGTTTGCGCCGGAGCCCACGAGCGCGGCATAGCGCTTGAGGTAGCCGTGGAGCTCCTTCGACTTGGGCACGAACGCCGCCATGCGACGCTCGTACTCCGCGTCGTCGATCTTCAGCTCGATGCGGTTGTTCGGGATGTCGATCAGGATGGTATCACCCTCCTCGACGATGCCGATCGGGCCGCCGCTTGCCGCCTCCGGGGAGACATGGCCCACGCAGGCGCCTCGCGTCGCGCCGGAGAAGCGGCCGTCCGTGATGAGCGCGACGGACTCGCCGAGGCCGCGTCCCATGATCGCGGAGGTGGGGTTCAGCATCTCGCGCATGCCGGGACCGCCCTTCGGGCCCTCGTAGCGGATGACCACGACGTCACCCGCGACGATCTTGCCCTCGTCGATGGCCTGCTGCGCCGCCTCCTCGCTCTCGAACACGCGGGCCGGGCCCTCATGGACGAGCATGTTCGGCGCGACGGCCGCACGCTTGACGACCGATCCGTCCGGCGCGAGGTTGCCGCGCAGGACGGCGATACCACCGGTTGCGGAGTACGGGTCGTCCACCGGACGGATGACGTCGTGGTCGAGCACGGGGTGGTTAGCGATGTTCTCGCCCACGGTCTTGCCGGTGACCGTCATGCAGTCGAGGTTGAGCAGGCCCTTCTTGGAGAGCTCGTTCATGACGGCGTAGATGCCGCCCGCCTCGTTCAGGTCCTCCATGTACGTGCGGCCTGCGGGCGCCAGGTGGCAGATGTTCGGCGTACGGGCCGACATCTCGTTCGCGTTGTCGAGGTTGAGCTCGATGCCGCACTCGTGCGCGATGGCGGGCAGGTGGAGCATCGTGTTGGTGGAGCAGCCGAGCGCCATGTCGACGGTGAGCGCGTTCGCGAACGCCTCCCTCGTCATGATGTCGCGCGGGCGGATGTCGCGACGCAGCATCTCCATGACGGCCATGCCGGCGTGCTTCGCGAGCTCCAGGCGCGCGGAGTACACGGCGGGGATGGTGCCGTTGCCGGAGAGACCCATGCCGATGACCTCCGTCAGGCAGTTCATGGAGTTCGCGGTGTACATGCCGGAGCACGAGCCGCACGTCGGGCACACCTTGCGCGCGTAGTCCTCCAGGTCCTCCTCGCTCATCTTGCCCGCAGAGTAGCTGCCCTGCGCCTCGAACATGGACGACAGGCTCGTCTTGCAGCCGTGGACGTGGCCGGCGAGCATGGGGCCACCAGACACGAACACGGTGGGCACGTTCACGCGAGCCGCGGCCATCAGCAGGCCAGGGACGTTCTTGTCGCAGTTCGGGACCATCACGAGCGCGTCAAAGCCGTGCGCGAGCGCCATGCACTCCGTGGAGTCCGCGATGAGGTCGCGCGTGACGAGGCTGTACTTCATGCCGGTGTGGCCCATGGCGATGCCATCGCACACGGCGATCGCAGGGAACACGACGGGCATGCCGCCGGCCATGGCGACGCCCATCTTGACGGCCTCGACGATCTTGTCGATGTTCATGTGGCCGGGGACGATCTCGTTCTGGGAGCTCACGATGCCCACGATGGGACGGCGCATCTCCTCCTCGGTCCAGCCAAGCGCGTGGAACAGCGAGCGATGTGCCGCGTTACGCGCGCCGAACTTTATCTCGTCGCTCGCAAAGTGCTTGCGATCCGGAGTTCCTTCCATTGGTTCCTCCTCGTTCTTCTCGCCCACCGAGGGCGCGTGTCATTTCTATTTGAACTAGTTCGCAAGCGAGAAGCCCGCGTCCTGCAGATGCTGACGGATCTCCTCTATCTGGTCGTTGTCACGGGTCTCCATGCCCACGCGCAGGATGCAGCTCGAGATGGGCAGGTCGGGGTCGGTCAGATCGTAGTCGACGGAGACGACGTTCGCGCCGAGCTCCGCGATGATGTGGCTGACCTGCTCAAGCTGGCCCGGCTTGTCCGTGAGCTTCAGCGAGAGCGTGACCTTGCGACCGCTCATGGCAAGGCCGCGGTTGATGACGCGGGACAGGATGTTCACGTCGATGTTGCCGCCGCTTATAACGCAGACGACGCGCTTGCCCTCGACGGGCAGGTGGCCGAACATGCAGGCCGCGACCGGCGTGGCGCCCGCGCCCTCCGCGACGAGCTTCTGGCGCTCCATGAGCGCAAGGATCGCGGCGGCGATCTCGTCGTCCGAGACGGTCACGATGTCGTCGACGTACTTCTCGACCATCTCGAAGTTCAGGGTGCCGGGAACCTTGACCTGGATGCCATCCGCGAACGTGACGGCGGAGTCGGAGGCGACCCACTTGTCCTGGTGGAACGCATCCGCGAACGCGGAGGCGCCTTCCGCCTGGACGCCGTAGACCTTGCACTGCGGGCGTAGGCTCTTGATGGCGAGCGCGACGCCGGAGATGAGTCCGCCGCCGCCAACGGGAACGACGACGGCGTCCACGCCATCGAGCTGGTCAAGGATCTCGAGGCCGATGGTGCCCTGGCCCGCGATCACGTCCTCGTCGTCGTACGGGTGGATGAACGTGGCTCCCGTCTCCTCCTGCAGGCGGACGGCCTCGTCGTGGGCGTCGTCGTACGTGCCCTTGACCAGGCGCACCTCCGCCCCAAGCCTGCGCGTGTTCTCCACCTTCATGATGGGGGCGCCGTCCGGCATGCACACGACGCTCTTGACGCCAAGGCGCGTCGCCGCAAGCGCGACGCCTTGCGCATGGTTGCCCGCGCTGCACGCGATGATGCCGCGGGACAGCTCGTCCTTGCTGAGGCGGTTGATCTTGTAGTACGCGCCACGAATCTTGAATGAGCCTGTGACCTGCAGGTTCTCCGTCTTCAGGTGCAGGTCCATCCCCTCGACCAGGTTGGGTGCCGCGATGAGGTCGGTCTTTCGCGCGACCCCGCGTAGCGCGTACGCGGCGTTGTACACCTTGTCCAGTGAGAGCATCCTGAGGTTCCTTTCTTGGGTTTGAGCTTGGGCTTTCCTGCGCGTCGCAGCTTGCTAGACCGCGAGGAAGTTCGTGATGTGCTGTCCGCCGGGGACCATGGGGCGCACCATCTCGTCGCGGTCGAGCACCACGTCGATCACGTAGCCGTGACCGCAGTCGAGCGCCTCGCGCAGCGCCGCCTCGAAGTCCGCGACGGTCGAGACGCGCCTGCCGTCCAGGCCGTAGGCGCGTGCCAGGTCCGGCCACGAGGGCGGCCTGTCAAGGTTCGTCTGGGAGTAGTGGCCGTTGTAGATGAGCGTCTGCCACTGGTGCACCATGCCCAGGACCTCGTTGTCGTAGATGATGGTGATGATGGGCAGCTTGTAGTGCTCCTCGGTCGCGAGCTCGATGCAGTTCATGCGGAACGAGCCGTCGCCCGTGACGTGGATGACGCGCTTCGTGGGGTTGCCCACCTGCGCGCCGATGGCGGCGCCCAGGCCAAAGCCCATGGTGCCGAAGCCGCCGGACGTGAGGAGCTGGCCCGGATAGTCGTAGTGGAAGTGCTGGATCGCCCACATCTGGTGCTGGCCGACATCCGTCGTGACGATGGTGTCCTGCGGGCACAGGCGCGCGACTACGTCGTCCACCTGCTTCGGGGTGAGGTGGCCCTCCTCCTCGTCGTACACCGTCTCGGTGGGGTACGAGAACACGAACTCCTTCCACTCGGAGTGGTCGAGCTGCCCCGCGGACTCGAGTCGCTTGAGCAGCAGCTGGAGCACTTGGCGCACATCGCCCTGGATGCCCTTCTCGCAGTGGACGTTCTTGCCGATCTCGGACGGGTCGATGTCGATCTGGACGACCTTCGCCTTCGAGGCGAACGTGTCGGGCTTGAGGGCGATGCGATCCGAGAACCTGCAGCCAAGCGCCAGCAGCAAATCGCAGTTGTCGACGGCCATGTTCGAGGCCTGGGAGCCATGCATGCCAATCATGCCCGTGGTCAGGGGATCGCGTCCCCTGAAGCCGCCACCGCCCATGACCGTGATGGCAACGGGCGCATCGATCTGGTTCGCAAAGCGGTTGAGTTCGCCGTTGGCCCTGCTGCGCACCACACCGCCGCCGCAGATGATCATCGGGCGCTTCGACTCCAGCACCATCTGAACGACCTCGTCTACGTCCGCCGCGTCGACCGCGGGTGGCTCGAGCGAGGCGCGAAGCCCGTCGGGCAGAAGACCGGGGGCAAGGTGCGAGAGGTGCTCGGAGAGGTGGACGGGCGCGTACGAGGCGAACGTCTGGGTGACGTCCTTCGTGATGTCCAGGAACACGGGACCCGGCCTGCCGGAGCGCGCCACCAAGAACGCCGCGCGCACGACGGAGGCGAGCTCGCTCACGTCGGACACCTGGTGCGTCCACTTCGTGATCGGCTTCATGACCGCGGTGCTGTCGACCTCCTGGAACGAGTTCTTGCCCAGAAGCTGGGAGGTGACGTTGCAGCTGATGGCAACCACAGGAGAGCTGTCCGCCATTGCGGTCGCGATGCCGGTCGTCAGGTTCGTGGCGCCAGGACCGGATGTCGCAAAGCACACGCCGACGCGCCCCGTGGAGCGCGCGTAGCCGTCTGCGGCGTGAGCGGCACCCTGCTCGTGGCTCACAAGATAGTGGTTGATGCCGCTCGTCTGGTACAGAGCGTCGTATACGTCCAGGATCGTGCCGCCGGGATACCCAAAGACGGTGTCCACTCCCTGCTCCTTGAGGCATTCCAGCAGAATCTGAGCCCCTGTCAGCTGCAGTTCCATCGGTCCCCTTTCCCTTGTTGCCCTGTCGCGTCGCTTCCTCGAGCCTTGTCCGATGTCTAATAAAAAGAGTCCCCGCCCCTGGCGAAGACCCACATGCGTTGCAACCCCTTTGTAAAAAGAGGCTGCAACTAGATAATAGCTAGGATTTCAGCGGAGAAGTTCATGCGTCCGCGAGCGTTAGATCTTGCCTCTGTCATCGGACATCCTCCTCCAAACGTCTGAATCGTTACGAACCGTGAGTACCTATATTTGCACACCACGGCACGCTTCTCCATAGATGCCGTTCGCTCGTAACAAAGTGGTTGCATTATAATCAAACAGGTAGCATTTCAGCAGGTAGATGCCTAAAAAGACGCGGCCCAGGACAGATGCCCAAGCCGCGTCCCCACGCTTTCTCGCAGTCGATCCGACCGTCGGGAAATCCCTAGTTGTTCAGGAGCTTGTCCTCGTCGTTCCACGCATACAGTGCGCGAATCTTCTTGCCGGTCTCCTCCATCAGGGTCTCGGCCTGCTGGCGACGCATCGCCTTGAAGTGGACCTGGTGGCTCTCCTCGGACATGTCAAGCAGGAACTCCTTGGCGAACTCGCCGTTCTGGATGCGCTTCAGGTTGTAGCGCATGCCCTCCTTGGCGGCCTCGGTGATCACGTGCGGGCCGGCGGTGTAGTCGCCGTACTCAGCGGTGTTGGAGATGGAGGAGCGCATGCCGGCGAAGCCGCTCTCGTAGATGAGGTCGACGATCAGCTTCATCTCGTGGATGCACTCGAAGTAGGCGTTGCGAGGATCGTAGCCCGCCTCGACCAGCGTGTTGAAGCCAGCCTCCATCAGGTCGGTCACGCCGCCGCAGAGGACGTTCTGCTCGCCAAAGAGGTCGGTCTCGGTCTCGGTCTTGAAGTCGGTCTCGAGAAGCGCAGCACGGGCTCCGCCGATGGCGGCACCGTAGGCCAGGGCGAGGTCGAACGCGTCGCCGGTGGCGTCCTGGTGGGCGCAGACCAGGCACGGGGTGCCCTTGCCCTCGAGATAGGTGGAGCGGACGGTGTGACCGGGAGCCTTGGGAGCGACCATGATCACGTTGCAGTCCGGGCGGACGGTGATGCAGCCGTAGTGGATGTTGAAGCCGTGCGCGAAGGCGATGGTCTTGCCCGGTGCGAGGTTCGGCTCGATGTCCTCCTTGTACATCTTGGCCTGATACTCGTCGTTGATCAGGATCATGATGATGTCGGCCCACTTGGCGGCCTCGGCGTTGGAGACGACCTCGAGGCCCTGCTTCTCGGCCTTCGCCTTGGACTTGGAACCGGGGCGCAGGCCAACCTTCACGTCCACGCCGGAATCCTTCAGGTTCAGCGCGTGCGCGTGACCCTGAGAGCCGTAGCCAATGATTGCGACCTTCTTGCCGTCGAGCTTGCTGACGTCGCAATCCTGCTCGTGGAACATCCTGAATGCCATCTGTTCTTTCCTTTCGCTTGATGGACGGTACGGAAACTCTATGTGACAGAGGCTCCCATCGGGAGTCTGGGTCTCCCTTTGTTAACACGCTTGCGATGTGCGGCACATTTCCTTCAAGTCGCACCTAGACGCTCGCCACGTCCCTCATCACGCTCGGGCCGCGTTCCAGGCTCACGACCCCCGTGCGACACACCTCGAGAATCTCGAAGTCGCGCATCAGGTCGATGAAGTTGTCGATGCGCCTGCTTCCCCCGGCAATCCTGAAGACGATGGAGTCGCGGGTGTAGTCCACGATCTTCGCCCTGAACGCATCCGCAGCGTCAAGCACCTGCGATCTCGTCTCGTTGCGGTTCGCCATCTTGATGAGCAGCAGCTCGCAGCTGATGGAGTCCTCCGGGTCGAACTCCTTCCACGAGATGACGTCGGGCAGCTTGGCAAGCTGTGCCACCAGTTGGCGCTTCGAGCGCTCCTCGCCCTCGTACTGCACCGTAATGCGGCTCAGCCGCTCCGTCTCGGTCTCGGAGACCGTCAGGCTCAGGATGTTGAACTGCCTGCGTCTGAACATGCTGGTAACGCGATTGAGGACGCCGTACTCGTTCCTGACCATGATGGCGATGTTGTACGTGGTCATCCGTCTACCTCCCCATCCTGGCGCGAACGTCGTCCATGTTCACGATCAGCTCGTCCATGGACGCCCCGATTCTCAGCACGGGCGTGACGAACTCGTCCTTGTCTATCGGCACCTCGATAAGCTTCGGCCCTGCCGTCGTCGGGTCGCCCTGGGCGAGAAGTGCCCGATCCAGCGCCTCGGAGAGTTCCTCGATCGTCTGGACCCTCGTCGCCTCGGCCCCCATCCCACGCGCAATGGCGCAGAAGTCGGCGCCGCCATGCCTCAGAGTCGTCATGGAATAGCGCTGCTCCTTGAAGAGCGACTGCATCTGACGGACCATGCCGAGCACACCGTTATTCAATAGCACGATGCACACGGGTATGTGGTTGTCCGCCGCCGTGATCATCTCCGCCATGTCCATGGCGAAGGACCCGTCGCCAGTCACCAGGATGGAGGGCCTACCGGTCGCAAGCGCAACCCCGTTCGCCGCCCCGAGGCCAAAGCCCATGGTGCCCAGACCGCCAGAGGTGATGAACGTCCTCGGCTTCGCAAAGCGCAGATACTGCGCCGCCCACATCTGGTGCTGACCAACGTCGGTCACGACCGCCATGTCCTCGGAACGCGCCGCATCTATGGCCTCCATCACGTTCTTTGGGGTCGGCCCTTCTCGGTAGTCCGCGTAGCCGCGCTCCTGCGCACGAAGCTCTCGCACGTGACGCACCCACTCCTCGTGGGTATTGGGCTCTATGAGCTCGGCCACGTCCTCCAGGAAGGCACGCACGTCGCTCTTGACCTCTACCTGGTCCTCCAGGCTCTTCGAAAACTCGGACGAGTCGACGTCCACGTGCACGACCTTGCCACTCGGAGCGAACTTCGTACGGTCGCCCGTGGACCTGTCGTTGAAGCGGGCGCCAAGCGCGATAAGGCAGTCGCACTCGTACATCGCCCTCGTGCTGGCAAAGTGTCCGTGCATGCCCTCCATGCCCAGGAAGCCTGGCGCATCGGTCGGGACGCCCGAGACGCCCATGAGCGAGCACCCTATGGGAGCTCCGATCTTCTTTGCGAGGTCGACGATCTCTTGCGACGCGCCGCTCCAGACGGCTCCGCCGCCAAAGTACACGAACGGTCTGCGAGACCTGTTTATCGCGGCGGCGGCGGCCTCAAGCTCATCTCTGGACGCACGGGGAGGCTCTTCGGCGGGAAGCGGCTCCGCATCCTGCCAGTCGATCATCGTGCGCTGAACGTCGGCGGGAACATCCACGAGGACGGGTCCCCGCCTGCCGGAGTTCGCAAGCCGGAACGCCTCGCGCAGCACCTCCTGCAGGCGGCTCGCATCGCGCACGAAGTAGTTGTGCTTCGTGATAGGCAGCGTGACGCCCGTGATGTCGAGCTCCTGGAACGCGTCCGTCCCGATCATCTGGTTCGAGACATTGCCCGTGATGGCCACCAGCGGTACGGAGTCCAGGTACGCCGTGGCGATGCCCGTCACGAGGTTCGTCGCCCCCGGACCAGAGGTTGCGATCACGACGCCCGTCTTTCCGGTCGCGCGAGCGTAGCCGTCCGCCGAATGACAGCCATGCTGCTCGTGCGTCGGCTCGATGACCCTGATCTTGTCCGTGGCGTCGTAGAGAGCGTCGAAGAGCTCGAGCACGGTCCCGCCCGGATAGCCAAACACGGTGTCGACGCCCTCGGAGACGAGGGTCTCGACAATGCCTTGTGCGCCAGAGATTCGCCTCATACTACTTTCCTTCGTTCGAGCGCTGCGTCTGAATCATGCGGTTGATTGCGTTAACGTATGCCTTCGCGGAAGATACGACGATGTCGTTGTCAGAGCCTCGCCCGGTGAATACTCGACCGTCTTCGGCCTGGATGCGTACGGTCACCTCCCCCAACGCGTCAATGCCGCGCGTGACGGCCTTGACAGAGAACTCCTGCAGGTCACCGTGGACGCTGACGACCTGGTCGACCGCCTTGTATGCGGCATCCACGGGACCGGTGCCGGTCGCGCACACCACGTGCTTCTCGCCCGACTCGTCGCTGATGGTCGCCGTTGCCGTCGGGACCAGCGGGTCGCCACAGGAGACCTGGAGCGCGTCGAGGGTGTAGATGGCGGATGCGTCACGCTGGCGCTCCTGCACCATGGACTCGAGGTCCTCGTCGTACACTTCCTTCTTCTGGTCCGCAATCTCCAGGAAGCGCTGATAGATCTCGTCGAACTCGTCGTCCGGGAACGTGTAGCCCAGCTCCGCCAGACGGTGCTTCAATGCCGCGTGACCGCTGCGCGCGCTCAGGATGATTTCCGAGCCGGCCGCGCCAACGTCCGCGGGGTCGAGAATCTCGTAGGTGTCGCGCGCCTTCAGCACGCCATCCTGATGGATCCCGGAGGAGTGCGCGAAGGCGTTGGAGCCGACGATGGCCTTGTTTGCCTGCACGTTCATACCGGTGATGCGGCTTACGAGGTGGCTCGCCCTCGTGAGCTCCTGCGTGACGATGCCGGTGTGCGCGTCGAGCTCGTCGCCGTGCATCTTGATGGCCATGACGACCTCTTCGAGGGCGGTGTTGCCGGCGCGCTCGCCAAGGCCGTTTATCGTGCACTCGATCTGCGTTGCACCGTTCTTTACGCCCGCGAGCGCCAGCGCCGTCGCCATGCCGAGGTCGTTGTGGGTGTGTACGCTGATGGTCACGTTCTCGATGCCGCGCACGTTGTCCGCGAGGCCCTTGATTCGCGCACCGAAGTCGTCAGGCAGCTGGTATCCCGTCGTGTCGGGAATGTTCACGACGGTGGCACCGGCGTCTACGGCCGCCTGTATCACGCGCTCCAGGAACTTCTGGTCCGCGCGGCCCGCGTCCTCGGCGTAGAACTCGACGTCGTCCACGTACTTCTTCGCATACTTGACGCAGTGAATCGCGCGCTCGACGCACTCGTCCTCGCTAATGCGCAGCTTCTCGCGCAAATGCTGGGGAGAAACGCCCAGACCGGTGTGAATGCGGGGGCGCTTAGCGGTCTTCAGGGCTTCGGCAGCGCGGTCAATGTCCTTGTCCACCGCTCGCGTGAGTCCGACGACCACGGCATCGTCACCCGCCAGGCGCCCAATCTCCTGAACAGAGCGGAAGTCGCCGGGAGACGAAATGGGGAACCCGGCCTCGATTACGTCCACGTGCATCCTGAGCAGCTGTTGGGCAATAACGAGCTTCTCCTCGGTGTTCATCGATGCGCCAGGCGACTGCTCGCCGTCTCGCAATGTGGTGTCGAAGATGTTGATCTTGCGGGTCATGAAAGACTCCTCTCGGACGGTGTGGCACGTCAATAGATACGCAAACAACCATCCACCGGATAGAGCCGACGCCGCGCTATGTGAAAAAGGGGATGCAAGCGCCAAACCCACGTTCCGGCGGGTCAAACATTACGCGCTAGCAGCAACCTGCGTGCAGTCTAGCGCGCGCTCGCTAGTAGGAGCGAGGAAACGACACCAAGTACCACGCGGCTGGCCGCGAGGTCGGTGAAGTCCTTGTATGCGACGAAGTCGTTGGTCATCGCTTTCGCTCCTTAGACATTCGCATCCACACGGATACGTTGATGGACAATATGCCACAGCGTAGGACGCAGGTCGAGAAAAACTCCCCCCGCTTCTCCAAGCGGAAACATTTGGCCGGAAAACGTCCCCGCTGCAATGACAGAGCCTTGACTATCTTGCATTTATCTGCAGCAAATTCCCTGTTGCAAAGGGGTATACGGCATGGTATAGTTCAACTATAGAACGTTTGTTCGATTCATGGAGAGGAGCACGCACATGGAGCAGGACGTCAGAAATCTGGTTCAGGAGCTCGAGGTCCGTTGGAAATCTCTCACCATCGCGAACGACTTCGTCTTCGGAAAGGTGATGCTTGATGAGGACCTCTGCAAGGAGGTGCTCGAGGCAATTCTCTCCACTGACATCGAGAAGATCGAGTACGTTGGACGCCAGGATGCCATCGACGTAACCGAAGACGGACACGGCGTACGCCTTGACGTCTACGTCCGTGACGCCAGGGGAACGGTCTACAGCGTCGAGATGCAGGCAATCAAGGATCAGCTCAATGTCGACAAGGGTCGCGAGCTCGGTCTCGCAGAGGGCCGCAAGCTTGGCCTTGAGGAAGGTCGCCAGCTGGGACTCGACGAGGGCCACAAGCTGGGCTTGGACGAGGGTCGCAAGATCGGACTCGAAGAAGGCCAGACAGTCGGCGAGGAGCGGCTCGCGAAGCTTGTCGCACGTCTTAACGAGGATGGGCGACAAAACGATATCGTTCGCGCGGCTACAGACCCTACGTTTAGGGCAAACCTGTATAGCGAGTACTCCATCGGCTCGGAATAACGCGAAGCATCCATAGGCCGCCGTGTCGCATATGGGCACGCACGTAGCAACTAGCTGGGAGGCGGCATGCCGCCCCCCCAGCTTGCTAATTGATCGGCCTGAACTTCTCCGCCTTTACTGGCATACACACGAGTTCGAATTCGCCATCCGCCGCCACGATGGTCGCAATGCCTGCATTTGGCACGCGCATGGTAGTGCTGACCAACCTCCGGGAGAAACCGGACATCTTGGCAAACTCGAGCACCACATATCGCAGGTAGGCGCCATGTCCCACTACCAGGACGTCATCTCCGTCGGCACTCTCTTTGTACATCTTCTTGAATGCACGTCTCACACGTTCGCACACCTCTTTCCCGCTCTCGCCACCCACGGACGAGAAGTCCTGGCGCAGGAAGCAGCGAGCAAATGCCCCCCTGTTGCCCTTATAGGGCTTACCGTCGATGTCACCAAAGTCGAACTCACGGAGATTCGCGTTCACCTTTGTCTCGACATCCCTCCCCGCAAGCAGCACCTCCGCCGTCTGATGCGTGCGATTTAGGGGTGAGACATAGCACCTCGCGAACTCTATTTGCGAAAGAGCTTCTGCACTTCTCTCGATCGTGGGGACGCTCTCGGGCACAAGGGGCGAATCGACCCTCCCACCTTGGATTACCTTGTCGCGGTTGAACTCGGTCCTTCCGTGCCGAACATAGTAGAAGGTGACTTTTTTCATGCACGCACATCCTTATCGAAATCGTTAGGTCGGCAGTCGCTACTGAACACCATTCGCGACCGTCGAGGGATCCCCTCCCTGGTTGACCACCTGCATCATGGTCGCCGTGGCTTGCTCGTCCGCCACGACGTATGAAACGCCGCCGATCGTCTGCGGACTCGAGGGAATGGAGGCACTGTATATCGTGGGGCCACCAATTGCAAAGCGCGTAAGGAGCGGAATGATGTTGTAGCAGCGCATGGTTGTGGACAGGAGTCCACCCATGGCCTTCCCGACGGCGGGCAGCGACAGCGGATTCGACAAGGCCTTCTTCATTATCGCCGAGATGAGTATCCGCTGATCCTCCTGCCGCTGGTAGTCGCCGTTCGCAAACCCATGTCGAACGCGCGAGAAGAGCATTGCCGTATGCCCGTCCATCTCATGCGTGCCCGCAGAAAGCACGAGCCCCGTATACCCGGGGTCGTTCACGTCCACGGGCACGTCGACCGTAACGCCGCCGAGCGCGTTCACCAGTGTCTCGATGCCGTCGAAGTTGACAAGCGCCACATGGTTGACGCTCGCTCCCGTGAGGTTCTTCACTGCCTTCACGGCACCCGCTGCGCCACCAAACGCGTATGCCGCGTTGATCTTCTGTGTGCCATGGCCGTCTATCTGCACCATCGTGTCTCGTGGTATGGAAACCATGGTCACCTTGGCAGCCAGAGGGTCTATGCGGCACAGGATCATCGTGTCCGTCCTGCTTACCGTGTCGCCCTCCCGCGCGTCCGAGCCGAGGGCGAGCACGTAGTAGGGAGTGAGCGGGACGTGCATGGACAGCTCACCCGAAAGGCTCGTCGCAACGTCGTCGGAAAACGCAATGCTTCTGTCTATGGGAACGCATATAAGGAGGTAGAGTCCAACCAGTATTGCCAGAATCACGAGAAGGACGTTCCGGGCGCGGTGCGGGCGCCTCTTGGGCCCCTCCTGATAGACCGGCTGCTCGGAGTAGCCATACTGCTGTGGATATCCCTGCTGGCCGTACGTCTGCTGCCGTGGGTAGTAGGCCTGTTGCGATGCCGCCTGACCCTGATCTTGGGAGCGACGTCCTTCTCCCCGGCCGATACCGCGGAGGGCGTCCCCCAGGCGAGAGCGACGACTCACCACGGCACCGCCGTTCCTGGCTTCAGGCTGCCCCTGGCGTCGCCGCTGACGCGAGGTGTAACGGCGCGGGTCATCGTAGTCGTAGGCGTCCACGCCATCGTCGCGGCCTCCGTCCGGCCTGTACTGCGCCATCGCATTCCCCTATCGGTTGGGCATCGGCTCTTCGCCACGGGCGAAGAGCTCGATCATCTCGTTCGTAAGGCTTGACGTGTCCTCGTGCTCGCGCGGAAGGTCGCGCCTCGCCACCCACCGCGCGACAGAGAGCTCGACGTGGTCGGGGCGTGCCGTCGAGTCGCCATCCACATCCGCGAAGAACCCCATGAGCAGGGAGTCTGAAAACGACCACGGCTGGCTCTTGTAGTAGCGGATGTTGCGGACGCGCAGCCCCACCTCCTCCATGACCTCGCGCTCGATGGTCTGCTCCAGCGTCTCGCCCACCTCGCAGAAGCCCGACACAAGGGCATAGTTCTTGTAGCGCCCCTGGGCGAACTTGGTGAGCAGCAGGCTGTCGCCTCGCGTGATTCCCACGATGATGCAAGGATTGATGCGCGGGTACACGACGTTCCCGCACGAGGGACACGCGAGCTCGCGGCTGGTGGCAACGTGTCCCAGCTCGCAGCCGCAGCGGCCGCAGTAGCGGTTGTTGAGGTACCACCTCGAGAGCTGCAGCCCGGTGACGGTCGCAAACGCGAGCCATCGCGGCTGGTAGAAGCGCATGGTCTGCACGGACGCAAACACGAAGCCGCGCGGCATGCCCACGACGCCCGTCTGGAGCGCCGCCTCGTCCACCAGGAAGAAGTCGTTCCCGTCGACGCGGAAGAGGTAGCGCGGCGCCAGCGCGTCCACCCCGCAGGCTTCCGGGCCAAGAGCCGCCTGCCAGTCGCGGACGCGCGGCAGCGCGAGGTTGCCGTCCTTCTCGGCCAGAAGGACGCTGTCGCCCTGGTATGCGAGGGCGTACGCCTCGGGCGTAGGCTCCTTCGGAGCATACGCGTTGTCGAAGCCATGGTCGCCAATGTCCTGAATCACGTTATGGGTCCCTCCCCGGGCGCGTCGACCGCCCGGCGGGCGGCACAGGTGAGAAGAGCATATACCCTGGCCGCCGCCCACGCGGCAAATACGCCTTCCGCCCACAAGGAACGCGTGACACCGGACGGGGCGCCTACGAGAGAGGGGCCCCGGCCGAAGCCGGAGCCCTTCTTGCCTTGCGGCCCAGGAAGCAGATGGACGCGCGGTGCGACGGGCTCGCGATCCAAGGAGAAAGCTAAGTGCGACTACTCGTCGTTGTCGCCGCCGGTGGAAGACATGGCGGCAGCGGAGTTGTCCTGGCCCACGACGTCACGCCAGCTCCACTCGGTGAAGCGTGGGTGGTCGTAGCCGTTGTCCACGGCGAACTGGAAGGCCTCCTCGCGGAAGTCGCGGTACTCCTTGATCTTCTCGGCGTACTTGTCCGCGTCGAGGATCTCGAGGGCGTGGGCGGCAAGGGCGAAGCGATCCATCTCGTTCAGGCGCAGCATGTCGAACGGGGTAGTGGTGGAACCCTCCTCCATGTAGCCATGCACGTGGAAGTTGTCGTGGTTCGGGCGGCCGTGGATGAGGCCGTAGATGGTGTGCGCGTAGGCGTGGAACGCGAAGAGCACGGGCACGTTCTCGCCGAAGAGCTTGGTGAACTCCTCGTCGGTGAGGGAGGCGTCGTTCTCATCGTGGTCCTGGATGGCCAGGAGCTTGACGACGTTCACGAAGCGCACCTTGATGCCAAGGTCCTGCAGGGCGTCGGACGTCGCGAGCATCTCGAGCGTGGGGACGTCGCCGCAGCAGGCCAGAACGATGTCCGGCTGCTCGCCGTCCTTGACGTTGCCGGCCCAATCCCAGGTCGCAGCGCCCTTCTTGAGCTCGAGCTGAGCCTCGTCGATGCTCTGGAACGTGGGCGCGGGCTGCTTGCCGGCGAAGATCGCGTTGATCTTGTTGGTGGACTTGTAGGCCTCCTCGCCCACGCACAGCAGCATGTTCGCGTCTGCCGGGTAGTAGATCTGGACGACGTGGTCGTTGTGGAAGTTCTTGTTGAGCAGCAGGTCGACGAAGCCGGGGTCCTGGTGGCTGAAGCCGTTGTGGTCCTGGCGCCAGACGTGGCTGGACAGCAGGATGTTGAGGCTCGCGATGGGCTTGCGCCAGGGGATGTGGCGCACGGTGGCCTCGAGCCACTTCGCGTGCTGGTTGATCATGGAGTCGACCACGTGGATGAACGACTCGTACGAGCTCCAGACGCCGTGGCGGCCGGTGAGCAGGAAGCCCTCGAGCAGGCCCTCGCACTGGTGCTCGGACAGCTGCTCGATCACGCCGCCCGTGCTGCTGAGGTAGGAGTCGTTCTCGGGGTCGGCGTTGAAGCCGGCGTCCCACTGCTTGTCCGTGAGCTTGTACGCGGCCTGCAGGCGATTGGACGCGGTCTCGTCCGGGCCGAAGACGCGGAACTTCGTGAGGTTCAGCTTAAGCACGTCGGCCGTGTAGTTGCCGAACACGCGGGACGCCTCGGTCGTGCCGTAGCCGTGGCCCTTCTCGGCAACCGGAATCTCGTAGTCGTGGACGTCGGGGAGCTCGAGGTCCTCGCGAATCAGGCCGCCGTTGGCGTTGGGGTTGGCGCCCAGGCGCAGCTCGCCCTGGGGCATGAACTCCGTGACCTCGGGCTTGAGGGAGCCGTCCTCGTTCCAGAGCTCGGCCGGCTTGTAGGAGCGCAGCCAGCCGCGAAGCACGCGGAAGTGCTCGTGGGTGTCCTTGGCGGAGGTCAGGGGCACCTGGTGCGCACGCCAGCTGCCCTCGGTCTTCTTGCCGTCGATGTACTTGGGGCAGGTCCAGCCCTTCGGGGTCCTGAAGATGATCATGGGGTACGCGGGACGGGCGGTCTCGCCGGCGAGCGCGCGCCACTTGATGTCGCAGATCTCGTTGAAGACCTGCTCGAGCAGGGCGGCGAAGCGACGGTGGATCGAGATGTGGGACTCGTCGTCGAAGCCGGCCTCGAACGTGTAGGGGTGGTAGCCCATGCCGCGGAAGAACTCGTTGCGCTCCTCGTCGGAGATGCGGGCGAGGATCGTGGGGTTGGCGATCTTGTAGCCGTTGAGATGCAGGACCGGCAGGACGATGCCGTCCGTGAGCGGGTTCACGAGCTTGTTGGTCTGCCAGGACGTGGCGAGCGGGCCGGTCTCGGCCTCGCCGTCGCCCACGACGGCGAACGCGAGCAGGCTGGGGTTGTTGAGCACGGCGCCGTACGCGTGGGACAGCGTGTAGCCAAGCTCGCCGCCCTCGTGGATGGAGCCGGGGGTCTCGGGCGCGAAGTGGCTGGGGATGCCGCCGGGGTAGCTGAACTGGCGGAAGAACTTCTGGAGGCCGGCCTCGTCGTCGGTGATGTCCGGACGAATCTCGCGGTAGGTGCCGTCAAGCAGGGACTGCGAGGTGCCGGCGGGTCCGCCGTGGCCCGGCCCCATGAAGAACACGACGCTCTGGCCGTGGTCGTGGATGAGGCGGTTGACGTGGCCCATCAGGAAGTTGATGCCCGGCGTCGTGCCCCAGTGGCCAACGAGGCGGTGCTTCACGTCCGCGCGGCCGAAGTCGCGGGTCTCACCGGTCTTCTCGTCCACCCAGTCCGAACGCATGAGGGGGTTGCTGCGCAGGTAGATCTGGCCGACGGACATGTAGTTGGCGGCGCGCCAGTACTTGTCGACCCACGCGAGCTCCTCCTCGGACACGGGGGCGTCGAGCATCTTCCAGGGGGTTCCAAGGTCCATGTGGACTTCCTTTCGGTCTGTCACGTTCTTCTCGCCCACTTGCGGGCGTTTCTTGCGTTTGCCTTGCGGCCGGCGCCACGGTGCGGGCCCTACAGCGCGCCCTTCTCCTTGAGGAAGCCCTCGAGGCCGGCCTTGATCTCTGCGGCGTCGACGATGTTGCGGACGCTCACGACGTAGGGAAGGTCCTTCTTGCCCTCGTCCTCGAGGATGAGGCCGAGGTCGGACATGGTGATGATGAGGTCGCCGTCGAAGCCGGCGATCTGGTCGACGGAACCGTGCGTGGTCTCGATGGGCCACCCCTCGTCCGCGACGACCTGCTTAACCCTGGTCTCGAGGATCGCGCTCGAGCCGACTCCGGCACGGCAGCACACGAGTGCCTTGTAGGTTGCCATTGCCTTCTCCCTTCCGGCGCGGCAGTCCGCGCCGCCCTCGGGATGCCCGAAGTGCCGGTTCGCGCGCAAGGGGACGCATGCGCGCTGTTGCCCGCCCGGCATCCCGTCTGCCTGACGTGCTTCGCAGCTGCAATGTGACACACGCAAGAAACAAAGTCAATCCAAACTCATACTTTTTGTCGTTTACTCTTGATATTTCGATACTGCGCACAGGAGCAACTCTGTTGGCATCACAATCAAACGCCCGCGAGAAGAACTTTCATACCATACTTTAACTGGTGATTTATCAACATGATTCACTTTTATGAACGTTGTGAACGCCTAGTTGAACATAATGGACCTATAAGTCGTCAAATGTATATTTTGAACTTCTAATGCATCGCGAAAATACGTTGTGCGAGAAAAGCCAAGCATCCAAACGTTCAATTTGTTCCTAAAATGGCATCAATACAAATGCAAGGCACGCACGGACGCGAAGCGGTGCCGGCGGAACGCGAGGAGAAGGGCTCACATGAGGCGCAGCGAGACGTTCGTCACCAGAAGGCGCGAAGCCATCATGAGGCTCCTGGAGGGTCGCGAGAGCGCCGGCGTGGGCGAGCTCGCGGAGCACTTCGACGTGTCGCCGCTCACGATCCGCCGCGACCTGGACTACCTGGAGGGACGCGGCATGGTGACCCGCCAGTACGGCCGCGTCACCATAGCGGACGCGCTGGGACGCCCCTCGGGCTCGCGCCGCGTGCTCGCGAAGAAGGCCATCGCCGCGGAGGCCGCGCGCCACGTGGAGGACGGCGACGCGATCTTCGTGAACGCGAGCTCGACCGCACTCGAGATGATAGAGCAGATAGAGGCGGACGACGTGTCCGTCATCACCAACAACAGCAAGGTCATGCTCCTGAAGGGGCCGCTGCGCCAGACCATACTGCTCACGGGCGGCACCGCCGTGCCGCCGCGCGCCTCGCTCACCGGCGAGCTCGCCATGGACGTGATCCGCCGCTACCAGGCCGCGAAGTGCTTCATAGGCTGCAGCGGCATCAGCGCGGAGCACGGCCTCACGTCGAACACCGTGCCGGAGACCGCGGTGGACTCGCTCATGCTGGAGCAGTCGCGCGAGCACTTCCTGCTGCTGGACTCGTTCAAGATCGGCAAGAGCTACACCTACCCCATCGCGCCGGCGCACATGGCGGACACGGTCATAACGGATGACGGCGCCACGGACGAGCAGGTGGACCACCTCTACATGGCAGGCGTGAAGGACGTGATCGTGGCCACGACCTCGATTCCCGAGGGAGCCTAGCCACTCGTCCACTCACCACGAGGGGGCGCGTCCTTCTCGCCTACCATGGTTCTTGCCACGAGGAATGCCGCCGCGGCGCGACGGCCCGGCGCAGCCGCCAGAGGAGGAGCCATGAGCCTGGAGTCATATGCGTTTGGAAGCATGCCGGATGGGCGAGAAGTGCGCCTGCACACGCTGAGGAACTCCCGTGGGATGAAGGTCTCCGTGACCGACCTCGGGGCGTGCCTGGTGAGCGTTCGCGTGCCGGACGGCCGCGGCGGCAGGCCGGACGTCTGCCTTGGCTTTGACGGCGCGACCGGCTACCTGGGCAACACGTTCTGCATGGGCGCCATCGTGGGCAGGAACGCCAACCGCATCGCGGGTGCGCGCTTCGACCTCATGGGCACGACGCACCACCTGGCCGCGAACATGGGGCCGGACAACATCCACTCCGGACCGCACTTCTACTTCGAGCGGCTGTGGACGCTCGCGAGGGCGCGCGAGGACTCCATCACGCTCAACCTGCGCAGCCGCCGCGGCGACCAGGGGTTCCCCGGCGCCGTGGACGTGAACGTGACGTACACGCTCACGGACGAGAACGAGCTGCGGATAGACTATGACGCCATGCCGGACGACGCCACCGTCATCAACCTGACGTGCCACGCCATGTGGAACCTGAACGGGCACGCGGCCGGAAGCGTGCTTGGCCACACGCTGCAGCTGGAGGCGGACGCGTACACGCCCGTGGACGAGCGTATGCTTCCCACCGGCGAGATCGCGCCCGTGGACGGCACGCCGTATGACCTGCGCACGCCAAAGACCCTGGCGGCCGGCGCCGAAAAGCTGGGCGGGTATGACATAAACTACGTGCTTCATAACGACGAGCACCTGGAGCGCGCGTGCACGCTCACGGGCGACCGCACGGGAATCTCGATGGACGTGTACACGGACTCGCCGGGGCTGCAGCTCTACACCGCGCCGACGCTGGACCAGGGCGGAAAGGACGGCGTCCACTACGGGCCGTCCGCGGGCGTCGCGCTCGAGACGCAGTTCTACCCCGACTTCGTCCACCACAAGAACTTCCCGCAGGGCGTGTACGCCGCCGGCCACGCGTTTCGCTTCACCACGGCGTTCGCCTTCCACGCGGGAGCGTAGGGCGCGCGCCGGGTGGCGTGCCATGCCAGCCGCGAAGCATTGGTAAACATTCTGCAGCGCGCTGTCCGCACACGTGGCCAGCGCGCTAAGCTTGCATAATGACAGCAGCACACGACGGTGCCGCGCCCACCCGGGACGCGGCCGGCACAGGCAAGGAGCAGCAATGGCAATCACCCCAGAAGAGGTCGCCGAGACCCTGAGCATGGTCTCCCAGCAGAACCTCGACCTGCGTACCATCACCATGGGCGTCTCGCTCTTCGGCTGCGCCGACGAGGACATGGGCCGCATGTGCACGAAGGTGTACGACCGCATCACGAAGACGGCGGAGCGCCTGGTCCCCACGGCCGAGCAGCTTGAGCGCGAGTACGGCATCCCCATCGCGAACAAGCGCGTGTCCGTCACGCCCATAGCGCAGATCGCCGCCGCGTGCGACGACGAGGACCTCACCCCCATCGCCCAGGCCATGAACCGCGCGGCCGAGGCGCTGGGGATCGACTTCATGGGCGGCTTCTCCGCACTGGTGCAGAAGGGCATGGGGTCTGCCGACCGCCGGCTCATCGCATCGATCCCCTCCGCCGTCGCGAGCACGGAGCGCATCTGCTCCTCCCTCAACATCGCCTCGACCCGAGCGGGCATCAACATGGACGCCGCGCTCCTCTCGGCGCAGACCATGATCGACTGCGCGAAGGCCACCACGGACATCGACTGCTACGGCGCCGCGAAGTTCGTGGTGTTCGCGAACATGGTGGAGGACTCGCCGTTCATGGCGGGCGCCACGCACGGCTCCGGCGAGGCGGACGCCGTCATCAACGTGGGCGTTTCCGGCCCCGGCGTCATGGCGGCCGCGCTTGAGCAGCTGCCGGAGGACGCGAGCCTCATGGAGGTGGCCGAGAAGATCAAGCAGACGGCGTTCAAGATCACCCGCGCCGGCGAGCTCATGAGCCGCGAGGCCTCGAGGCGCCTGGGCGTGGAGAAGGGCATCGTGGACCTGTCGCTGGCGCCCACGCCCGCCGCGGGCGACTCCGTCGCGAAGATCCTGGAGATCATCGGCGTCGGCGAGTGCGGCGGCCCCGGCACGACGGCGGCGCTCGCGCTCCTGAACGACTGCGTGAAGAAGGGCGGCGTCATGGCGAGCTCAAGCGTGGGCGGCCTCTCCGGCGCGTTCATCCCCGTGTCCGAGGACGCGGGCATGATCCGCGCGGCAACGGACGGCGCGCTCTCCATCGAGAAGCTCGAGGCGATGACCTGCGTCTGCTCCGTCGGCCTCGACATGATAGCCATCCCGGGCGACACCCCGGTCGAGGCGATCGCCGGCATCATCGCGGACGAGATGGCCATCGGCGTCATCAACACCAAGACGACGGCCGTCCGCCTGATTCCGGCCATCGGCCACAAGGAGGGCGACGTGCTGGAGTTTGGCGGCCTGTTTGGCACCGCGCCCGTGCAGCACGTGAACCCGTTTGCCGGCCACGTGTTCGCGCACCGCGGCGGCCGCTTCCCCGCGCCGATCAACTCGCTCAAGAACTAGGGAACCAGGTGCCGGCGGCGTGACCCACAGGCAGGTGCCAGACGCAAACGGTCGAAGGCGCCACGGCCTCCCCTACGGCTTTGCCGAGGTGGCCGTGGCGTCGCTTCTTGTTGCCGCGGCGTACTGCGGGGCGTGGGCGTGCTCCATCGAGCCCGCGCTGCGCGCCGCCGCACGGGTCGACGCGGGCAAGGCCACGGTCGCGCGCCACGTCCGCCACGCGCACGGCCGGCAGGTGGGAGCCCCCCAGGCCCAGGGGCAGGACGCGCCTGCGCCCAGGGGCGAGCTCGCGATCGACGGCGACGCGTCCCTCTCGGCCACGCCGTCCGTGGCGTCGCTTCGCCAGGCGATATCCGCGCTCGAGGCACGGGGCTACGTCGTGGGAGTCTGCGCGCGCGACCTGCGCACGGGCGTGACCGTGACCTACGACGCGGACGCGGACTTCTATACCGCGAGCGCCATAAAGGGGCCGTACGTCATATCCGTCTACCAGGAGCTGGTGGACACGGGCTCGCTGGACGCCGCGGACGCGTACCGCTACGCGGCGCCGATCATCCTGAACTCGGACAACGACGCCTACGTGGCGCTTTCCGACCGGCTGGGCCGCTCGTGCTTTGCCGCGTGGCTGCGCCGGGGCAACGTGGGACCCGGCGCCTACCCCAACGTGGACGCGTACGCCGCGCCGCACTACCCGCACAGCACGGCGCGCCAGCTTGCGCAGGAGTGGGCGCACGCCTACGCCTACCTGGCCTCCGGCAGGGGCCGCAGCGCCACGCTGCTCGGGCTTCTCTCGAACCGCGCCGTGTCGCCCATTAAGGACGCGCTGGGCGAGAAGTGCCAGACGCTTTCGAAGGCGGGATGGTACCCGGTGGACGAGGGCATCGCGGACCCCGTCACGAACGACGCCGGCATCGTGATGGGCCCGCGCGGCCCGTACGTGGTCGCGATAGTCTCGAACGCGCCCGAGGACTTCGGCGCGGTCGAGGGCGTCGCCGCGGCCGTCGACCAGGCGATGCCCCAGGCCGTGGACGCGGCCGTCTGCTATCCCAGGAAGCGCACCTCGGGCTCCAGCCGAACGCCAAACTGCCTGTCGACCTCGTCCTGAACGTGCTCTATCACGGCATGGACGTCCGCCGCGGAGGCGTTGCCCAGGTTCACCACGAAGCCGGCGTGCTTCTTCGACACGGCGGCATCCCCCACCTGGTAGCCCTTCAGTCCGGCGTCGGTTATGAGCTTTCCCGCGAAGAAGCCCTCCGGCCGCTTGAACGTCGAGCCGGCGCTCGCAAGCTCCAGCGGCTGCTTCTCCTCGCGGCGGCGCGTGAAGTCGTCCATGCGCGCGCGGATGTCCTCCGGGTCGTCCTCGCGCAGCGAGAACGTGGCGGAAAGCACGACCAGCCCGTCGTCCTTCACGCGGCTCTGGCGGTAGCCCAGGTTCAGCTCGTCCGCGGGGATGGTCTGCACAGAGCCGTCCGGCATTAGGGCGCGCACGCTCTGGAGCACGTCCGCCGTGCAGCCGCCGTACGCGCCGGCGTTCATGAAGCAGGCGCCGCCGACGGAGCCCGGGATGCCGCAGGCAAACTCCAGGCCAGTAAGTCCCAGCTCGCAGGCCATCTCGGACGCTTCCTTGAGCGTGACGCCCGCCTGGCACGTCATCTCCTCGCCGTCGACGCTCACGTTGGTGAGGCCGTCTGCCAGGGCAACGATCACGCCGCGGTAGCCGTCGTCGCTCACCAGAAGGTCGCTGCCACACCCCAGCACAAAGTAGGGAACGTGCTCCTCCCTGCACGCCGCGATGACGTCCGCCACCTCCTCAACGTCGTCCGGAACCACGTAGAGGTCCGCCGGACCCCCAATGCGGAAGGTCGTGTGCTCGCTCATGGGCTCCATCTGGCTCACGTTCTCCTCGCCCACGATGGCGCGAAGTCGCCAGTTCAGCGTATCCAAGTGGTAGTCACCGTCGGACATGCCGCAATCACTCTCCTCAAAAGTCGCCGCACGCGTAAGGTCGCCGCACGCGCGGCGTCGCATGTCAAAGCGCTGCTCTTCTCCTCTGTGTAAGCATTCCCAAAAGTATAGCAGCCAGAGGGGGGCCCACAGACCGCCGCCTTCCCGCCGAGCACACGCCACGCACACGCAACAAAGTTTTCTTTCCGCGCGGCGTGTCCGCGTGCTATGGTCAACGTGTCAGTTTCAGGGCGGGGTGAGATTCCCCACTGGCGGTAGGGGCAAGGCCCAAGTCCGCGCGCCGCAACAAAAAGAGCGGCTGACCTGGTCAAAGTCCAGGACCAACGGTTACAGTCCGGATGAAAGAAACGGAGGCCACCATGGCACAAAGCTCTTCCGTCGCACGTCACGACTCCCACTCCACCACCGAGCAGGGCTCGGGCTGGAGCACCAAGCGCATCGCCGTAACGGCGCTGTTCTGCGCGCTTGCGGCAATCTGCACGCTGTTTGTGGAGTTCCCGATCCTGCCGGCCGTCCCCTGGCTCAAGTACGACCCGTCCGCCATCGTCTGCCTCATCGCGGGCTTCGCGTTTGGCCCGGCCACGGGCGCCGTCGTGAGCGTCATCAGCTACCTGCCCCACATCGCCACCGCGTCCGGCTTCTGGGGCATGGTCATGGCGATCGTCGCCACCATCTCCATGGTGCTGCCCGCCTCCCTCGTCTACAAGCGCGACACCACCCTGCGCGGCGCCATCGTCGGTATGGTGCTGGGCGGCGTCGCGAGCGTAGCCGCATGCATCCTGGCAAACGTCGTGGTGACGCCGCTGTACGCGCACATGGCCACCGCAGACGTCATCGCGCTCATCGTGCCGGCACTCCTGCCGTTCAACGTGCTGAAGGTCGTCATCAACGCCGTCGTGTGCGCCCTCATCTACAAGCCGGTCACCAAGGCGCTGGGAAACTAGCAGTTGTCTGCCACGCAGGACACCACCACGCCCACGGGGCGTAGCGTCGCGGGCGAGAAGGACGTTCGGCCTCGGGCCGCCGCGCCCCTCTCGCCCGCGCGGCGGCTCTCCCCCGCACCGGCGCTCTCGCTCTCGCACGTGAGCCTTCACTTCGACGGCGGCGTGCAGGCGCTCCGCGACGTGAGCCTTTCCGTGGCGCCCGGCGAGCGCGTGTGCGTGCTCGGGCCAAACGGCTCGGGCAAGTCCACGCTCGCGTCCGTGCTGTGCGGGCTGCTCGCGCCGGACGAGGGCACCGTCGACCTTGTGGGCGAGCGCGTCATGGCGGACGGCCAGCCGGACTTCGCGGCGTACCGCCGCGCGCGGCGCAGCCTGGGGCTGGTGTTCCAGAACCCGGACGACCAGATCGTGACGACCGTCGTGGAGGAGGACGTCGCCTTTGGCCCAGAGAACCTGGGCGTCCCGGCGGACCAGATCGGCGAGCGCGTGCGACGCGAGCTTTCGCGCGTCGCGATGCAGGACTTTGCGAAGGCGGACCCCACCAGGCTCTCCGGCGGGCAGAAGCAGCGCGTCGCGCTGGCGGGCGCGCTCGCGTTGGAGCCGGCGGTGCTGGTGCTGGACGAGCCCGGCGCCCTCCTGGACGTGCGCGGGCGCCGCGGCGTCATGCACGTCATGGCACGACTGCAGAAGGCCGGCTGCACGCAGGTCCACGTTACGCACTTCATGGAGGAGGCCCTCGCCGCGGACCGCGTCGTCGTGATGCTCAGGGGCAAAGTCGCGCTCTTGGGCACGCCAGAGGAGGTCTTCTCGCACGCAGAGGAGCTGCGCCGCATGGGGCTTGAGGCGCCGTTTCCCGCACACCTGGCAGAGCGCCTGCGCACTCGCGGCGTCAACGTCCCCTGGACGTGCGACGCCGACGCGCTCAGGGACTCCATCCTGCGCGCATGCGCCCCGGCCTCGCCCGTCGCGACGGACGAGAAGGGCGCGGCGCCCGGCCAGGTCGCGACGGACGAGGCCGCCCAGGGCGAGCCGGCGGGCCAACCGCCCAAGGTCGCCGTTACCGTCGCGGACGTCAGCTACAGCTACGCCGGCGACGTCACGGCCCAGGGCGTACGCCGCCAGGCGCTCGACGGCGTCAGCCTCTCCATCCCGCGCGGGCTGGTCACGGCCATCGTGGGTCAGACGGGCTCCGGCAAGTCCACGCTCGTCAGGCTCATGTGCGCGCTCGAGGTGCCGGACGCCGGGCACGTGGTCGTCGACGGCATCGACACCGCCCGCAAGCGAAGCCGCCGCCTCGTGCACCAAAGGATCGGCTACGTCATGCAGCACCCGGAGCGGCAGCTCTTCGCCCAGACCGTCGCGCAGGACGTCGCGTACGGCCCGCGCAACATGGGCCTGCCCGCCCCCGAGGTCGACCGACGCGTCGCTCGCACGCTCGAGCTCGTGGGCCTGTCAGACCTGCGCGAGGCCTCCCCGTTCGACCTCTCCGGCGGCCAGCAGCGCCTGTGCGCCATCGCCGGCATTCTTGCCATGCGCCCGCAGACCCTCGTGCTGGACGAGCCCACCGCCGGCCTCGATCCCCGCGGACGAGAAGAGCTCCGCGCCATACTCGACGCGCTCTCGGCGCGCGGCGTCACCATCGTCCAGGTCACCCACTCCATGGACGACGCCGCCCGCTGCGACCATGTGATCGTGCTCGACAACGCGCGCGTGCTCGCCCAGGGCGCGCCCCAGGACGTCTTCGCCGTCGCGAACGAGCGGGTGCTTTGCGCGTGCGGCCTGGGACTGCCGCGCCCGCTCTCGTGGGCGCGCGACCTTGCGGGGGCGGGCCTTGCGCTCGACCTTGCGCCCCACGCAGCGCCACTCACGACGGACGCGCTGGCAGACGCCCTCGCGGCGCTCGCCACGCACGCCGCGGCGGGCGCCTCGGCCCAGGCTCCCGCACCAGGCGACCTGGGCAATCACCGGGAGGCGCGCTGATGGCACTTCGCATTCGCATGGGGCAGTACCTGCCCCTCAACTCCCGCATCCACCGCCTCGACCCGCGCGCGAAGCTGGCCTGCGCTCTCGCGGTCATGGTGACGGTCTTCTTCATCCAGACACCCCTCCAGCTGGCGCTCGGCCTCGCGTTCGCACTCGCGGTCGTCGCGCTCTCGAAGGTGCCGCTTCGCCAGGTGGCACAGTCCATCCGCCCGCTCGTGGTGCTGCTGTGCGTGCTCGGCCTCTTCAACCTCTTCTACGTGGGCGAAGGCGCCACGCTCTTCTCGCTTGGCCCCGTGCGCGTCACGAGCATGGGCCTGTGGTGGGCCGTGTGCTACCCGCTGCGCTTCACCATCGCCATCCTCATGGGCGCGCTCATCCTGCTCACCACCACCCCCACCCAGCTGACGGACGCGTTCGAGGCGTGCCTGTCGCCGCTTTCGCGCGTGGGCCTGCCCGGGCACGAGCTCGCCATGGTCTTCTCGCTCATGCTGCGCTTCATCCCCACCATAGCCGACGAGGCCTCCGCGATCCTGGACGCCCAGACCGCGCGCGGCGGCGCCGTCACGGAAGGTTCGTTCGCGCACCGCGTGCGCGCGATCGGTCCCGTGCTCGTGGCGCTGCTCGCAAGCTCCGCCCACCACGCGGAGGGGCTCTCGCGCGCGCTCGACGCCCGCGGCTACGAGGGCGGCTCCGGCCGCACGCACTGGCACCCGCTGCGCATGCGCCGCGCAGACTGGCTCGCCTGCGCCGTCTGTGCCGCCTACGTCGCTCCGCTGCTCGCGCTCGGCGCCGCGTAGCGGAGCGCCGGGCAAGAAGCGCTAGGCAAACTGGCTGCGATAGAGGTCCGCGTACACCCCGTCTTGCTCCAGCAGCTCGCGATGCGTGCCCTTCTCGACGATGTCGCCGTGGTCCATCACCAGGATGAGGTCCGCGTCCACGATGGTCGAGAGCCGGTGCGCGATCACGAAGCTCGTGCGGTCCGCCATGATCGCCTCCATCGCGCGGGTGATGTACTGCTCCGTGCGCGTGTCCACGCTCGAGGTGGCCTCGTCCAGGATGAGGATCGCCGGGTCCGTCAGCATCGCGCGCGCGATGGTGAGTAGCTGGCGCTGTCCCTGGCTCACGTTCTCCGCGTCGTTCGCGAGCATGGTGTCGTAGCCCTCCGGCAGCGTGCGCACGAAGTAGTCCACGTGCGCGGCGCGGGCGGCGGTCTCCACCTCCTCGCGCGTGGCGCCGGGATGGCCGTACGCGATGTTCTGGGCAACGGTGCCCTCGAACAGCCACGAGTCCTGCAGCACCATGCCAAACTGGCGGCGCAGGTCTGCGCGGGCAAGGCTCCTTGTGTCCGTGCCGTCCAGCGTAATGCGACCTCCGTCCACCTCGTAGAAGCGCATGAGCAGGTTGATGAGGGTCGTCTTGCCGGCGCCGGTCTGGCCCACGATGGCCACCTTCTGGCCGGGTCGCGCCACGAAGCTCACGTCGCGCATGAGCGGCCTGTCCGGCGCGTAGCCAAAGCGCACGTGCTCGAACGCCACGCGTCCGCGTACGGGCTCCGCAAGGGTCGCCGGCGTCTTGGGATCCGGCACGACCTCCTCCTCGTCCAGCAGGACGAACACGCGCTCCGCCGCCGCGAGGGCACCCTGCAGCATGTTCAGGGTGAGCGACAGCTGCGTCAGCGGCTCGGACGCCTTGAGGACGTACTGGAAGAACGCCTGGAACGAGCCAACGGTGAGCCGGCCTGCCACGAGCATGCCGCCCGCGAGCACGCCGCAGATGACCTGCGCCAGCCTCATGAGGAAGCGGATGGCCGGCGAGATGGCATTCGTGAGGAAGTCTGCGTGGGCGCTCACCTGCGCAAGCTCCTCCGCATCACCGCGCACTCGCGCGAGGGACTCCTCCTCGCGACCGAACGCCTTGATGACGGCGCGGCCGCTGTACGCCTCCTCCACCCGGCCCGTGAGGCGGCCGAGCACGTCCTGACGCCTTGCCGCCACGGCGAGCGTCCGCGCGGCCACGACCTTCGTGAGGACGGCCGACAGCGCCGCGAACACCAGGAACACGCCGGTGAGCAGGAGGCTCATACGCGCCATGAGGATGAGGGCGCCCACGAGGGTGATTGCGGAAATGATGATCTGCAGCAGGCCGCGCTGCAGGACCTCGGACACCTTGTCCAGGTCGTTCGTGGCGCGGCTGATGGTGTCGCCCGGCTTGTGCGAGTCGAAGTAGCGTAGCGGCAGGCGCTCGACCTTGCGCGATATCTCCTCGCGCAGCTTCAGGTTCAGCCGCTCCGCGAAGCTCGCCATGACCAGGGACTGCACGCTGTAGAACGCCCACGCAAGCATCCAGATGCCCAGGTAGACCAGAATGTCCACGCCGCCGTTCTCCATGGTGACGCGAAACGTCTTCCCGTTTGCGAACGCCTGCTGGATGCCCGCCCACAGGTGGTCGATAAGGCTTGCTGCGTACACGGGCGTCATGAGGTCGGTCGCGACGTACAGCACCGCCGCGACAGCTGCGACCACAAGGCGCCAGCGTATGCCGGCCGCAGACCTCCAGAGCCTCAGCGCGGTGGCCCGACCATTGGTCGGCACGTCCTTCTCCTCTTCCTCACTCATCCTCTTCACCTCCCCTTTCCTGGGACTTCGCGATTGCCAGGTACGTGGGGCACGTGGCGAGCAGCTCGTCGTGCGTGCCAAGGCCCACGACCTCGCCGTCGCGCAGCACCACGATCTGCGCCGCGTCGCGGATGGTGCTCACGCGCTGCGCGATGATGAGCACCGCCGCGTCCGCAAGCTCCGCGCGGATGGCGTGGCGCAGCCTGGCGTCCGTCTTGTAGTCGAGCGCGCTGAACGAGTCGTCGAACACGTACAGGTCCGCCTTGCGCGCGAGCGCGCGGGCTATGGCCAGGCGCTGCCGCTGGCCGCCGCTGAAGTTCGAGCCGCCCTGGGACACGCGCGCGTCCAGGCCGTCCGCGAGCTCGTGCACAAACGCGCCCTGCGCCACGTCGACGGCATGCCACAGCTCCTCGTCCGTCGCGTCGGGGTTGCCGTCCCTCAGGTTCTGGGCGATGGTGCCCGAGAAGAGCCACGCCTTCTGGGGGACGTACGCGATGTGGTCCCGAAGCTCGTGCTGGCCCACGTTCCTCACGTCTTGTCCGAGGAACTCGATGCGACCGGCCGTCACGTCGTGGAAGCGCAGGAGCATCTTCGCGATGGTCGACTTGCCGGAGCCCGTGGACCCTATGACGGCCGTGACCTCCCCGCGGTGCAGGCTGAAGCTGAGATTGCGCAGGGTGTCCTCGTCCGCGTCCGCAAAGCGGAAGCTCACGTGGTCGAAGCGTGCGACGGGGACGGACGGCTCTGCCGCGACAAGCTCCGCCGGCGCCTTCTGGTCCCTCACGCGGGGCTCGACGGCAAGCACCTCGGAGGCACGGGTGAGGCACGCCATGGCGCGGGGCAGCTGCAGGATGGCGAACTGGCCCATCATCATGAAGAACATGATGAGCATGGCGTACTCCACCAGCGCGGATATCGACCCTATCTGCATGGCGTGCACGCCGACGCGGTCGGCGCCGAGCCACACCACCAGGACTTCCACCACGTTCATGAGGAAGAACGTCATGCAGTCGGCCGTGGCGAACACGAGGTTCACGTGGATGGCGTTTCTCGCGTAGTCCTCGAACGTGGAGTCGAGGTTCCTGCGCTCCGCGTCCTCGCGGCCAAACGCGCGGATGACGCGGATGCCGGTGATCGTCTCGCGCAGGCGCGTGTTCATGTTGTCGATGAACCCCTGGAGCACCAGGAAGATCGGGGCGCTCACCTTGACCGCGATGACCATGACCACGCCCATGACCAGGGTGATGGCCAGAAGGAGCCAGCCCATGACGTAGTCGATCCCGAACGCGAGCACGATCGCCACCACGCAGATGACGGGAACGGGTGCGAGCATGATGAACGTCATGAGGAACGTCTGCTGCACGACGTTCGCGTCCGACAGCGTGCGGGTGATCATGGAGCCCGTCCCGAGCTGGTCGAAGTCGTACCCGCCGAGCTCGAGGGACTTCTCGTACACCGCGACGCGCATGTCCCTTCCCACGCGCGCGGCCAGGCGGCTCGCCAGCCAGTACGACACGATGCAGCCGCCCGAGCCAACGATGGCCGCGACGAGCATCGAGATGCCGTGGGCGAGCATGCCGCTCGCATCCGTGGAGGACACGGCGGTGTTGATGAGGGCAGAGAGCTCCGTCGGGATGTATAGCATGCCCGTTATGTCGCAGAGAAGTGCGAGGACCGTAAAGACGGCGAGCGCCCTGTACGGGGTCACGAGCCTGAGCAGCAGCCTAAACGAGGCCGACCTGCTGTAGTCTTTCTCCACGCCCTTCTCACCCGATGCGTCCTTGCTCATCTGCCACCCCCTTCCTTTTGCTTGGACCTTGATTCCATGACGCGGCCGAGCTCGACGTCGATCGCGTCCACGTAGATGCGGACGAGGTGGGCGAACTCCCTGCGGTCGCGAAGCGACAGCGAGGCGAACGCGCGCTCCTCCGCATCCATGGCGGGGCGTACGTTGCGCGCGCAGAACGCCTTGCCCTCCACCGTGAGGGACACCGTCTTGTTGCGGCGGCTTCCCTCCTCGAAGCCGATGGCGACGAGCCCGCGCGACTCGAGCGACTTGACGGCGGAGTTCACCGTCTGGCGCGAGTACGCCGTGTCCTCCGCGATCTGGCCCTGGGTGGCCCCGCCGCGGATGACGATGGTGACGAGCGACCAGAACGCGGCGTTGGAGAGGCCGCAGCCGCGCGCCACCTCGTAATACAGGCGGTCAGACTCTCGAAAGATGGAGTCTATCGTCCTGACGCTGGGGACGTCGCCCTGGGGCGGCTCCCCCTTTTGGTGTGATGGCACCTTTCCTCCCGCGTGACGTATATCCGAATTTGGACAGCTTTTGACATGCTAATCCGAAATCGGACAAAGCGCAAGCCGAAAGCGCCGCTTGGGCGGGCGGCGCGCGCGAGCCCCGGCGCGGGCGCTACGCCAAGACGGCCATGGCGACGGTCGCCAACGTGATGAGCGCGAGGCCTGTGAGCGAGCGAGCCGTGTAGCGCTCGTGGAACACCGCGGCCGCAAACGCCATGGACACGAGGATGGACAGCTTGTCCACGGGCACGACGACGCTCACGGGGCCGTTCTGGATGGCGAAGTAGTAGCACAGCCAGCTTGCGCCCGTGGCGATGCCGGACAGGCAGACGAAGGCGAACTCGCGGGCGTCGAGCGCGTCCAGGCGCGCCTGCGGAAGCTTGCCGCGCATGCCGACCACGACCCACGCCATCGCGAGGACGAAGCAGGTGCGCACCGCCGTCGCCAGGTTCGACGGCACCCCCTCGATGCCGACCTTCGCCAAGATCGAGGTGAGCGCCGCGAAGACGGCGGAGGCCACGGCATAGGCGAGGTAGGCGTTCCCGGAACGTCCCTCGGCCGAGGCGTCCGCGCCCTTCTCGCCCGCGCGCTGGACCATGAGGAGCGTGCCCGCGAGGATGGCCACGGAGCCCAGCAGCTTGACCGCGAGGTTGTTCACCTCGCCAAACAGGACGATGGCCAGAAGTATCGTGAGAACGGAGGACGTCTTGTCGATGGGGACGACCTTGTTGACGTCGCCCATGGAGAGCGCCTTGAAGTAGCAGATCCAGCTCGCGCCCGTCGCGACGCCCGACAGGGCGAGAAACGCCCACGCCCTTGCCGTGAGCGTGCCGATGGCGCCGACCTGCCCCGTCACGAGGGCCATGAGCCACGAGAACGCCAGCACGACGATGGTCCTGATGGCCGTGGCAACGTCGGAGTCCGTCTTCCTGATGCCGAGCTTGGCGAGTATGGACGTCACGCCCGCGAAGAGCGCGGAGCCTACCGCCGCCATGAGCCACATGTGAACCGTCCCTTCCCGGCGCGACCGGCGCCGTCAGAGGTCGTACGACCACCCGGCGCCCAGGATGCCCTCCTCCTGGGCGGTGAGCTCGTCGCTCACCTTGAGCGTATGCCTGTTGATGACCGACTGCTTCCAACCGTACGACAACTTGGGCACGCGGACCTCGAACGTGACGTGCCCGAACGCGTTGAGCGAGCGCGTGCCGCCCGCCAGCGCGCGCTCGCGCACGAACTGCGCGGAGTAGCCCTTGTGGACGTGCCCGTGCACCAGGTACTGGGGCTGCCAGCGCTCGCACATCTGGCCGAGCGACTCGAAGCCGCGGTGCGGGATGTCGTCCAAGTCGCCGACGCCGAGCACCGGCGCGTGGGCGAGCAGGAGGTCGAACCCGCCGAGCATCCTCACCTGCCGGGAGACCCTGCGTACGCGACGGCGCATCTGCCGCTCCGTGTACATGTACGTCCCCTCGCGGTAGCGCCGGGAGCCTCCAAGCCCCACGATCCTGAGGCCGCGGTACACGTACGCGGCGTCGTCCACGCAGATGCAGCCGTGGGGCGGGTTGCGAACGTAGCCCTCGTCGTGGTTGCCGTGAACGTACAGCAGCGGCTTGTTGATGACGGTGACCAGGTACTCAAGGTAGTCCGCGTCGAGGTCTCCGGCCGCGAGCATGAGGTCGACGTCCTTGTAGCGCTGGTCGACGCCCGTGCTCCACAGCGAGCGCTCCTCCACGTCCGCGATGGCGAGTATCTTGAGCGTTGCGTCAGGCATCGGCATCTGCCCCCAGCCCGGACGCCGCGACGCGCGCGGAGCGCAGCCCCGCGGGGAAGTCGCCCTCGATGTTCTGGGCAAGCCAGTCCATCCCCACGATCTGGTTGCTTGTGAGGCGGTCGGCCGCCCCCGACCGCACGACGCCATCGCGGTCGACGAGCTTGCCGTCGAACGGACCGACGGCACCGGAGGACACGGCGCGGCGAAGGACGCTCGCGAGCTTGCGGGAGCCGTACGGCAGCTCCGGGGACAGCATGAGGTCGATGACCCCTGACGACATGCCATACCAGTACGTCACCGCGCGCGGACCCGCGGGAAGGCCGTCGCCGTCCTGGGTGAGGATGCCGGGAAGCTCCCCCTTGAGGAGGCTGTCCACGATGATCTGGTAGTAGCGGCCCCAGTTCCACGTGGGTACGGCGATGTTTCTGACCTTGCCGTCGACCACCTTGAAGAGGCCGTGGGCCAGCGGGTCGTCGAACGGTGCGGTGACGTCCGCGCCAGAGATCATGGTGATGCCCTTCTCCACCAGCTTCCCTATGCCGCTGGCGTCGTGGTCGGTCCACTCCAGCACCACCTGTGCCCTTGGGTCGACCATGGCCGCACCCTCGGCGAAGGCGTTTGCCTCTGCGACGGCGCCGCACGGGGGCAGGCTCACCCGATAGGCGATGACATGGTTGTCCGCCAGGCTCGCCGCGAGGGCGCCGGCGATGAACTTCGCCTCGTACATGCGGCCGTAGTAGGAGCGGACCAGACCGTGAGAGAGGTTGACCGAGCAGTTGAGGAAGCTTGTGCGGGGGTGCTCCACCGCGGCCCGCACCGTCACGTCCATGAGCTCCGGCGAGCACGAGAAGAACACCTCCGCGCCCTGGGAGGCGGCGTCGCTCACGGCGGCCGCGAACGTCGCCTCGTCCTCGCAGCCCTCGTACGAGAGCGTGCGCACGATGCCGCCGTAGTGCCTCTCGAGCTCTTGCCGGCCCCTGTCGTGCGCCCGCGCCCAGTAGTCGTCCTCGAGCGTGCCGGCGTAGGCGAAGGCCGCGACGAGCGGCCGCTGGCCGGTGTAGCCTCCCCCTCCCGGGAGGAAGGACATCGCGCCGCCGGACTCCCTTACGGGCTCCCCCACGAGAACGGGGGCGCTGGACGGCCCGCGGGACGCGAACTCCGCCCAGATGCGGGCGAGCCTGGCCCTGAGCAGTGGCGATGGGGTCTCGAGCATGCGGCTCGACCCGTACACGTCCATGTAGGTGAGCATCGCGTCCGCAGGCGTGATGTCGAGGTGCGCGCCGCCCGCCTTCAGGTACACGGACCTGAAGAAGAGGTAGACGGAGCGAAGCTGCCTGACGGCCTCCTCCGGCCAAGGCGTGTCTAGGTCGCGACCGAGGCGGGACGCGAGCCTTCGGTAGGCGCCGGGCCTCGTGAACTCGATGTCGTAGGTTGGGACCGCGTTCCAGAACTCGAGGAACTCCCGATAGAGGTCGACGCCGGGCGCGACGTCCTCGCCCTCGTCCGCGGAGGCCGCGCCATTCTCGCCCGGGGCGTCGACCGACGCGCGCTCGGGCGCGGGGCGGTCATCGGGCAGGATCCTGATCACGTCGGCCTCGATGGAGGGGGACTCGAGGTACTTGAGGACGGACGTCCTCTTGTTGCCCTCCTCCACGTAGAAGCGATGCAGGTACTCGTACACCTTCACGGGGTCGCGGAAGCCCTCGCTCATCTGCGCGTCATAGAGGTGCGACCACTTCGTCGCGAACTCCGTGCGCACGCCGAGCATGGGCATGAACGTGCGCGAGAACGCGTCCTGCCGGCCCGCGGTGCGCGTGCCCACCACCATGGACAGCGGAATCTGCATGATGCCGAGGCTCTTCTGGCCGAGCGAGCGATTGTTGGGCACGAGCTCGTCGAGCACGGGCGGATGCGGGTAGCGGCCGGCGGCGACGTCGGCCTTGCTGTCGCGCTCGCCCTGGCGCAGAGCCTTCTTGTAGTCCTCGACCATGCTGGTACCACCCCTCGTCTTGCGAACGCGTCGCGCCACTGGGTAAGGTGAGCCGGGCCACCCCGCCACGGGACGGGCGCATGGACAAACGATAGCGCAAGAGCGGGACGCGGTGTCGCGGCGTCCTACTCCAGCTCCACGTGCACGCTCGACCCGTCGCGGCCGGCCTCGACCACGACCTTGCGACCGATGGACTCCTGCAGCTCCTCGACGTGGCTGATGATGCCGACGAGCTTGTTCGACCCCGTGAGGTCCGATAGCGTCCTGACCGCGAGCTCGAGCGACTCCTGGTCGAGCGTGCCGAAGCCCTCGTCCACGAACATCGCGTCCAGCTGGACCCCGCCGGCACTGGCCTGCACCACGTCCGAGAGGCCGAGCGCGAGCGAGAGCGACGCCTTGAACGACTCGCCGCCCGAAAGCGTCGAGGCCGGTCGCGGCTTGCCCGTGAACGTGTCGCGCACGTCCAGCTCGAGACCGGACTGCGAGCCGCCCGTGCCCGTCTGCTGGCCGCGGTGGCGCCCGAGCTCGAACCTCCCGTTCGTCATGACGGAGAGCCTGCGGTTCGCGGCGTGGATCACGCGGTCGAACCACCGTGCCTGCAGGTAGGTCTCGAAGCTCAGGCGCTCCTTGCCGGAAAGCTGTCCCGCCGCGGTCTGGGCGAGCGCCTTCACCTCCCCGTAGCTCTTCTCCACCTCGAGGGCCTGCTTGCCCAGGCGCTGGAGCCTCTTCCTCATTCCCGCGTTCGAGCTCCTGCGCGACGTCAGGGCTGCCTGTCTCCCCGCTAGCCGGTCGAGCTCCTCGCGTACCTGGGCGAGCTCCGCGTCGGTGGCCTCCCTGTCCGCCCTGCCCCGCCGCAGCAGCGCATCCAGTCGCTCCTGCGCCGACTTCCGGCCCGCCTTCGCGGCGGCCTCGCCGCGGCGAGCCTCCTCGTAGGCGTCGCGGGCAGAGGCCAGGCCCTCCTCCAGGGCGCGGCGCGTGGCCTCCACGCGATCGAGCTGCCGCTTGGCCTCCGCCCTGCTCCCGAAGCTCAGCCCCGTCGCTATCTGACGTGCGCGCGCGGTCGCGGAGGCCACGTCGCGTCCCAGGCCGTCCAGCGCCTCGCGCCGCGCGTCGCGCCGGGAGCGAAGGTCCTCCACGTCACCCGCGAGTCGCTCCGCTGCCGCCGACGCGGCGGCGCCGGCGTCCACGCGGGCACGGGCGTCACGCTCTGCCTCGAGCGCCGCCTCCAGCGCGCCGTCGCACGCGCGCTTTCGTGCGCGAGCCGCCTCGGCGTCCTTCTCGTCCAGCGCGGAGGAGAACTCCTCGAGGCCGGATTTCGCCGCCGCAAGCTCCCTGTCCGCGGCGACCCTGCGGGACCTCGCCTCCTCGACGTCCCGGCCGGCGTCCTCGAGCCTCTTGCGGGCGGCGTCCCGCCTCTTCCGCACGTCCCCCAAGGCGGCGACCTCCGCCTTCGCGGCGGCCTCCTCGCCCCTGTCCGCGTCGCGCTTTGCCGCAAGCGCGGAGCGCTCCTTCGCGAGCGCGCCCTCGCCCCCGGTCTCAGCGACCAGGCGCGACAGCTCCGCCTGCGACGCGTCGAGCCGCGCGTGGGAGTCGGCCGCCTGCGCGGCCGCGTCCTGGAACCTCTCCCTCGCGGCCTCGGCCGCCCGCTCCGCGGTCTTGACCTGCCCCTCCGTGGGTACCTCCGCGGATGACGCCGCAAGGTGAGGGTGTTCCGTCGACCCGCAGACCGGGCACGCCGCCCCAGGCGCAAGGGCGCTTGCCATGATCCCGGCCTGGCCGTCGAGAAACGCGCGCTCCGCAGCCGCGTAGCGCGCCTGGGCCTCGTCGAACGCCTTCCTCGCGTCCAGGTGGAGCGACCTCTTGCTCTCCCACGCCGCGCGGGCCTCGTCAGCCTCCCGGGTACGCTCTTCCAGCTCCCCGCAAGATCTCTCCAACTCCGCGAGGCGCCGCTCCACGTCCTTGGAAGCCGCGGTCGCACGTGCGAGGCGCTCTGGAGCCCCCGCGTGAAGCGCCTCCGCGGACTCCAGGTCGGCGACCTCCTCGCGAGCCGCCGCCTGCCTCTCCTCCGCCTGCTCGAGCGCAGACGACGCGGCCGTCGTCTTCGCGGAAAGGCCCTCCGCCGTCGCCGTGCGGCGCCGCAGCTCCTCGCAGTCGCGCACCGCCTTCGCGGCGGCCTCCTGCGCGCGGACCGCCTCGGCGCGGGACGCCTTCGCGCGCTCCAGCTCCGCGGGGGCGCCGGCAAGCTCGCTCGCCGCGTCGCGCGCCCGGGCGAGGGAGGCGTCCTTCTCGCCCAGGGCGTCCTCCGTCTTCCCAAGCTCCGCCCGCGCCTCCCGGGCCTTGCCCTCCGCGGTCGCCACCTCCGCGTTCGCGCGCTCGAGCTCGTCGTAGGAGGGCAGCTCCGCGGCAAGGGCCGCGGCCTCCCGCGCAAGCTCAGGCGCGCCCTCCGCCGCATCCTCCGCGCTCGCGAGGTCCGCCTCGCGCGTCGCCATCCGGGCCGTCGCCGCCCCGACCCCTGCCGTGGCGTTCGCGAGGGCGCCTTCCGCCTCGTCGGTCTGGGCCGCAAGGTCGAGCCGCGCCTTCAGGTCGTCTTCCCGCTCGCGAAGGCGCGAGGCCTCCCCGTCCAGAGAGCCCGCCTCCGCGGCGTCGTCCTTCTCCTGCGCGTCCAGCAGCGCCACGAGGGCGTCCGCGTCCGGCGCCGCAAGCGACTGCAGGCGCCCGAGCTCCGCCGCGCGGGCCTCGCCCTCCACGCTCGCAAGCGACATGATGCCGCGAAGCTGGTCCGAGACGGACTGGCTGCCCTTCTCGAGCTCGCGCTGGCGCCTTGCGAGCGCGCGCTCGAAGGCGAGGTACGGCTCCGTGCCAAACAGCTTGCGCAGGATGGCGGCGCGCTCCTTGGTGTCCGCGGAGAGCAGCTTGCGGAAGTCGCCCTGCGCGATCATCACGATCTGCGAGAACTGGTCGCGGTCGATGCCCAGAAGCTCCAGCACGCGCGCGTTCACCGCGGCGGTCCGCGTGACGGGCGGCCGCTCCGGACTGTCGAGCTCCCACAGCGTCGCGTCCGGGCCCTCCGTCGTGGTGCCCTCGCCGCGGAGCTTCGGCCGCTCGTACGCGGGGTTGCGCAGCAAGCGGTAGCAGCGGCCGCGGTGCTCGAACTCCAGCTCCACGTACGTCTTCACGTCGGGCGCCGCGAAGTCGCTCCTGAGCGTGCGCGCCTTGCGGAAGCTGCCGCTCGGCTCGCCATACAGGGCGAACGATATCGCGTCGAATATGGTGGTCTTTCCGGCGCCGGTGTCGCCGCAGATCAGGTAGATGCCAGACGTCCCCAGAAGCGAGAAGTCGATGCTTGCCTGGCCCGCGTACGGACCGAAGGCGCTCATGGTGAGCTTGGTCGGCCTCATCTACATCACCCCTATCCCCTCGAGCTCCTCCCGCACGATGGCAAGCTGCCGCTCCGTGGGCGCGGTGCCGTTCTGGGCCTCGTAAAACTGCGAGAAGAGCTGAAGCGGGTCTTCTTGCGGCTCGTCCGCGGGCCCGTCCGCCTGCGCACCGGCGGCACGCGTGCGCGCGTTGTCGTACTCGATGCTCATGACGTTTGGGTAGGCGTCGCGCAGGCGCGCCATGGCGTTGACCTGAGGGTCCTGGTCCGTCAGGACCACGTGCAGGTAGTCCTGCGCATCCGCCGCGGAAACGACGTCCGCGCTCACGAGCTTAGCCAGCGGGCCGCGTATGCGCCTGAGGTCGTGCAGCGGCGTGAGGGGCACGAGCTCGATGCCTGGCTCTTCTCCCTTGGGACCCAGCGTCACGAGGGGCGCGGACTTGTCGTAGTCCGCCTCTGACAGCGAGTACTTCAGGAGCGAGCCGGCATAGCGCACGCAGTCGCGCCCGACGCGCTGCGCGCGGTGGATGTGGCCGAGCGCGACGTAGTCGAACGGGTCGAACACGCCGGCGTCCACGTTGTCGAGCCCGCCGACCGAGACCTCGGAGTCGCTGCGCTCGGGCGCCACGCCCGCCGCCGTCACGAACTGATGCGCCACGGCGACGTTCCTTGCGGACGCATCGAGCGGAAGCGACGCCACGAGCGCGCGGAACGCGTCCGTGTACGTGTCCGCCTTCGCGTCTGGCAGGAAGTGGCGGATCTGCGCCGGGTGCAGAAACGGGATGGGCCACACCGCGACGGGACCGTGCTCGTCCGCAAGCATGACAGGCTCTATGCGGCCGTCGAACGCCGGCGCCATATGGATGCCCTGGCGCGACAGCATCCCGCCCGCGTAGGCCACGCGCTCCGCGGAGTCGTGGTTGCCGGGAATCACGATCGCCGGGACGCCGGAGTCTGCCACCCCCTGGAGGAACCAGTCCACAAGCGACACGGCCTCCGAGCTGGGCTGCGACTTGTCATACACGTCGCCCGCGACCAGGAGCGCGTCCACCGCGCCCGTGCGGAGCAGGTCCAGCACCTGCCCCAGGACGTGCCGCTGGTCGCCAATCATGGGAAAGTCGCACACGCGCTTGCCAATGTGAAGGTCCGCCAGGTGAAGTAGCCTCAATCGCACCGCCCCCAAAGCTCCCGGGCCCGCGCCGGCGCGCGGGCCGAATGTGAGAATCGATTCTAGCAATGCGAGTGGACATTAATTCCCCCGGAGTGGCGATCACGCCGCACGCGCTGCGGCAGAGCGCCGCCAAACGGCCACCAAACAGCAAATCGCGATTTGTTGTTTGGGCCGTTTGTGCCTCTAGCTGGGAAAACGCAAAATTGGGGCTTACAACAAATCGCGATTTGCTGCTAAGCGCCCCGCCACGCGCAAGCGAAGCCCGCCGCTCGGGCACGAACGGCGGCGTCGCAACAACGAACGCCGCGACGTCGGCGGCCGCGCGATGCCCTCGCCCACGCGCCGGCGCACTTTGCGCGTAACGAGGGATTTGCGGGGGCCGCGACGCATTGTGCACGGTCGCGGGCTATGATTGAGGGGCCAACCCCACACGTTCCCGAGGAAAGGGCAGTAAATGGTCTCACGTGTGTACGTAGAGAAGAAGCCGGGATTCGACGTAGAGGCAAAGCAGCTTGGGCACGAGCTGCGCCACACCCTGGGCGTGGGTGCCCTCGAGGGCCTGCGCATCGTCAACCGCTACGACGTGGAGGGAATCTCGAAGTCACTGTTCGAGAAGTGCATCCCCACGGTCTTCAGCGAGCCGCAGTCCGACGTCGCCACCACGCGCCGCCCCGCGGCGAGGGGCGCGAAGGTGTTCGCCGTCGAGTTCCTGCCCGGCCAGTTCGACCAGCGCGCGAACTCCGCGAGCGAGTGCATCCAGCTCATCAGCCAGGGCGAGCGCCCCACGGTTGCCTCCGCGAAGCTGTACTACCTCGAGGGCAAGCTGACCGACGCGGACGTTGAGGCCATCAAGCACTACGTGATCAACCCCGTCGAGGCGCGCGAGGCGTCGCTCTCCACCCGCAAGACCCTGAAGGTCGACTACCCGAAGCCGCCGATGGTCGAGACCCTGACCGGGTTCGGCAAGCTCACGAAGAAGCAGCTGCAGGACTTCATCGACGAGCGCGGACTCGCCATGGACCTCGCGGACATCCAGTTCTGCCAGAAGTACTTCAAGGGCGAGAAGCGCGACCCCACGATCACCGAGATCAAGATGATCGACACGTACTGGTCGGACCACTGCCGCCACACCACGTTTGGCACGCGGCTTGAGAACGTCGCGATCGACGACGCCGTGGTGAAGGCCGCGTTCGAGCGCTACCTCGAGGTCCGCCACGAGCTTGGCCGCGACGAGAAGCCCGTCTGCCTGATGGACATGGGCACCATCGGCGCGAAGTACCTCAAGAGCAGGGGCATCCTGAAGAACCTGGACGAGTCCGAGGAGATCAACGCCTGCACCGTGAAGGTGAAGGTGGACGTGAACGGCAAGGACGAGGACTGGCTGTTCCTGTTCAAGAACGAGACGCACAACCACCCGACCGAGATCGAGCCGTTTGGCGGCGCGGCCACCTGCATCGGCGGCGCCATCCGCGACCCGCTGTCCGGCCGCAGCTACGTGTACCAGGCCATGCGTGTGACCGGCGCCGGCGACCCCACCGTCCCGGTGAGCGAGACGCTCAAGGGCAAGCTCCCGCAGCGCAAGATCGTGCGCACGGCGGCCGCCGGCTACTCCTCGTACGGCAACCAGATCGGACTTGCGACCGGCCAGGTGGACGAGCTGTACCACCCCGGCTACGTCGCGAAGCGCATGGAGATCGGCGCCGTCGTGGGCGCGACGCCCGCGAGCCACGTGCGCCGCGAGTGCCCCGCGCCCGGCGACAAGATCGTGCTTCTGGGCGGCCGCACCGGCCGCGACGGCATCGGCGGCGCGACGGGCAGCTCCAAGGCGCACAACGTCGAGTCCCTCGAGGAGGACGGCGCGGAGGTGCAGAAGGGCAACGCCCCGACCGAGCGCAAGCTCCAGCGCCTGTTCCGCCGCGAGGACGCGTGCCGTCTCATCAAGCGCTGCAACGACTTTGGCGCGGGCGGCGTCTCCGTCGCGATCGGCGAGCTGGCGGACGGCCTGTACATCGACCTGAACAAGGTACCGAAGAAGTACGAGGGCCTCGACGGCACCGAGCTCGCCATCAGCGAGTCGCAGGAGCGCATGGCCGTGGCGCTCGCGCCCGAGGACGTGGACGAGTTCATGCGCTACGCACGCGAGGAGAACCTCGAGGCCACCGTCGTGGCGGAGGTGACCAAGGAGCCGCGGCTGCGCATGGTGTGGGACGGCGAGACGATCTGCGACGTGAGCCGTAAGTTCCTCTCGTCCAACGGCGCCCCGAAGCACCAGGACGTGCACGTGGAGAGGCAGGGCTCCTACCAGCCCGACTTTGCGGGCGACACCCTCGAGGCCCGCATGCGCTCCCTCGTGGGCGACCTGAACGTCGCGTCCAACAAGGGCCTTTCCGAGCGCTTCGACTCCACCATCGGCGCGGCGACGGTGCTCATGCCGTTTGGCGGCAGGTACCAGCTGACGCCGTCGATGGCCATGGTGGCGAAGCTGCCGGTGTTTGGCGAGACCACGACGGTCAGCGGCATGGCATGGGGCTTCAACCCCTACCTCATGAGCGAGAACCAGTTCACGGGCGCATACCTGTCGGTCGTGGAGTCCGTGGCGAAGCTCGCCGCGGCCGGCATCGACCGCAAGGCCATGTACCTCACGTTCCAGGAGTACTTCGAGAAGCTGCGCGACGTCCCGGAGCGCTGGGGCAAGCCGACGGCAGCCGTGCTGGGCGCGCTCATGGCCCAGCTCGACCTGGGCATCGGCTCCATCGGCGGCAAGGACTCCATGTCCGGCTCGTTCGAGGACCTGGACGTGCCGCCGACGCTCGTCTCGTTCGCAACCGGCCTGGGCAGCGTGGACGACATCGTGTCGCCGGAGTTCAAGCGCCCGGACAGCCAGCTGTGGCTCGTGAGCCCCACGTACAAGGCCGACGGCGTGACGCCGGACGCGCAGAGCTTCCTGAAGGTGCTCGACTTCGTGCACGAGCACATTGGCTACGGCGTGGTGCTCTCCGCGTCGACCCCCGGCTACGGCTGCCTGGCCGAGCAGCTGTTCAAGAGCGCCGTGGGCAACCACATCGGCTTCGGCCTCGTGAACGAGTTCGCGGCCGACAGGCTGTTCAGGCTCGCGTACGGCAGCTTCGTGATCGAGGTGGCCGACGGCACGTTCATCCCGACGGACCGCGAGGGCTTCCACGTGGAGTACCTGGGCGGCACGTCCGCGGAGTACAAGATGTGGGTCGAGGGCCAGGAGCTCGACCTCGCCGGGCTGCAGGAGGCCTGGGAGGAGGGTATCGAGTCCGTCTTCCCGTATCGCCAGAAGGGCAAGGCCGTCAAGACCGTGACGTTTGACGCGGCGGAGCACGGCGTTTCTCGCCCGGCGCCCTTGGTGAAGGTCCCCAGGCCGCGCGTGGTGATTCCCGTGTTCCCGGGCAACAACTGCGAGTACGACTCCGCAGCCGCGTTCGAGCGCGTCGGCGCGGAGGCCAAGACGTTCATCATCAACAACCTCACGCCCGAGGCGGTCGCCGAGAGCACGGACGCCTTCGTGGAGGAGGTGCGCAAGAGCCAGATCATCATGATCCCCGGCGGCTTCAGCGGCGGCGACGAGCCGGACGGCTCCGCGAAGTTCATCACGGCGTTCTTCCGCGCGCCGCAGGTGACGGAGGCCGTGCGCGACCTGCTGCAGGCTCGCGACGGCCTGATGCTGGGCATCTGCAACGGCTTCCAGGCGCTGGTGAAGCTGGGCCTGGTGCCGTACGGCGACATCCGTCCCATGGACGAGAAGTGCCCCACCCTCACCTTCAACACCATCGGCCGGCACCAGAGCAGGCTCGTTCGCACCCGCGTGGCCTCGAACCTCTCGCCCTGGCTGTCGCAGGTTCCCGTGGGCGAGGTGGACACCATCGCCATCAGCCACGGCGAGGGTCGCTTCGTGGCATCCGACGAGCTGCTTGCCCAGATGGCGGCGGCGGGCCAGATCGCCACGCAGTACGTGGACGAGGACGGCGTGCCGTCCATGGACCTGGACGTGAACCCCAATGGCTCCGTCCTCGCAATCGAAGGCATCACGAGCCCGGACGGCCGCGTGCTGGGCAAGATGGGCCACACGGAGCGCTCCGGCAACGGCCTGTACCAGAACGTGCCGGGCAACAAGTACCAGAAGCTCTTCGAGGGAGGCGTCGCCTACTTCAAGTAGCGACGTGCGGCGCAAGGTAGCAGCAAGGTAGCTGCAAGGTAGCCGCAAGGCAGCAGCACGGTAGCTGCAGGCGGGGTCGGATGCATGAGGCGTCCGGCCCCGCCTTTGCGTTGCGGACACGTCGCCGCAGGCCCCGCCTAGCGCGCGAGCATCCTGCACATGGCCGGGCGATAACGTCACGGGCAGCCCTGGGGGTGATCTGCAGATGGTCCGCCACATGGGCGACGCTCACGACGGGCTGCGCCACTAGCACGGCCGGAAGCTTCTGACCTCCGTTCACTTCCGTTAGGAGCACCTTAGCGGAAGTGAATCACAGTTCACCTCCGTTAGTGCACGCAAAAGGGAAGTGAAGCTCCGCATAAAGCTAGTCGATGGCGTCACCAATGACGAAGCGACGCTCACCCACGAGCGCGTACCAACCCATTGCCATAGCTTTTCTCTATAGATATCGGTAGATAACCGATAGTTTTCTATTACCCCGCGAAGCTCGATACTCTAGGACGCCGGACGAGAAGAGCCGCCCGCGCGCCAGAAAACGGCAACCCAGACGAAAGGTCTTGACATGTCCTACAAGCATAACTCCCCCTTCCGCTTCGACGTGGTCGGCAGCTTCCTCAGGCCGGACGTCCTCAAGCAGGCCCGCGCGGACCACGCGGCCGGCCTCATCACGGACGAGCAGCTCACCTGCGTCGAGGACGTCGCCATCCGCGACCTCGTGGCAAAGCAGAAGGCGGCCGGCCTGCACGTAATCACGGACGGCGAGTTCCGCCGCAGCTACTGGCACCTGGACTTTATGTGGGGGCTCGGCGGCATCGAGCGCCGCGCCGCCCGCGAGGGCTACCAGTTCCACGACGAGGAGACCACCGCGGACACGGCTGTCGTCGTGGGCAAGATCGACGGCGCCAACCACCCGTTCGTGAGGCACTTCGAGTTCGTGAAGGCGCTCGAGGGCGACGGCCAGGTGGCGAAGCAGACCATCCCCGCACCGATCCAGACGTACAGCGAGGTCATCCTAGACCGCACGGACGGCCAGGTGGAGAGCCTGCGCAGCGTCTACGCCACCAACGAGGAGCTCGCGGCGGACATCGCGGCCGCCTACCGCACCGTGATCGCGGACCTGTACGCCGCAGGCTGCCGCAACATCCAGCTTGACGACTGCACGTGGGGCATCTACTGCGACCGCGACTTCGTCGCGAAGACCGGCCTCGCGCCCGTCGACATCCAGAAGGTGTGCGAGCTGGGCGTGCGGCTCAACAACGCCGCGCTGGAGGGCAAGCCGGACGACCTCGCCGTCACGACGCACGTGTGCCGCGGCAACTACCACTCCACCTATGCGTTCGAGGGCGGCTACGACCCCGTGGCGCCGTACCTGTTTGCAAAGGAGGACGTGGACGCGTTCTACCTGGAGTTCGACACGCCGCGCGCCGGCGGCTTCGAGCCCCTGGCCCACGTGGCGCCCGGCAAGAAGGTCGTGCTGGGGCTCGTCACGTCCAAGCAGCCGGGACTCGAGGACGAGGACCTGCTGGAGCGCCGCATCCGCGAGGCCGCGCAGTACGTGCCGCTCCAGGACCTCTACCTGTCCCCGCAGTGCGGCTTCGCCTCGTGCGAGATCGGCAACAAGCTGACGGAGGACGAGCAGTGGGCGAAGGTCGCACTTGTCAAGCGCGTCGCGCGCAGGGTCTGGGGCGACGAGGACTAGACTCGGCCTCGCCGTTCGCCCGCGCCATGCGTTGCGGTTAGAATCTACGGTATCGATCGCATCGGGCCGCGCCCTCGTGGGTGCGGCCCCTTGCCCACTGTCGGGCCAGCGCGGGAGGGAGGCACCGTGGACCAGGACCCCATGAGGGACGAGCGCGTGCGGGATGGCCGCGACGGCACCCCCGACGAGGGCGACAGCCGTGCGCGCCAGGTGCTGGACCGCATTATGCGGGGCGCCTCCGAGCGGGAGCGCGCGATCTTCTCGCAGAGGACCTTTGGCGACGAGCCGATCCTGCGCACCGGCGCCGACCTGCGCCGCGAGCGCAAGGCCGCGGCGAGCGCGGCATCCGAGACGACCTCCGCCGCAGTCCATGTGCACGCCACCCACGCCTCGCGCGCCACGCACGCCGACGCCGCAGACGCCGCAGACGCACGCCCCGCCCCATTGCCCGGCGCCTCCGGGCGAGAAGAGCGCGCCGCCCTTCGCCGTGCGGCGCGTGCGGAGCTTCCGCCCCGGCCGCGCCCCACGCACGACGACGCACTCCGCCAGCGCAGCTGGCTGGACGAACTCGACGCGCCGCTCGACGCGGACGGTCCCTCCTCCGGCTGGCCGTACGACGGCTGGTCGTGGCCGCACCCGGACGTCGCGCCGGCCCACCCGCGGCAAGGTTCCCGCAAGGCGTCCGCGCGCGCCGGCAGCAACCTGCCCCAGACCCTGCGCGAGCTGCGACAACTCGAGACCGAGCCGCAGCCCAACGGCACCAGGCTCACCGGCGTGAGCCTGTTTGTGGCGCAGGCGCGCCTTGCCGCCAGCTACGAGGACGATTCCGCCCCGTCGCCGTTTGGCGTCAGGTACCGCTACAGCGTGTCGTACCGCGACCTCTCCAACGAGGAGCTCCGCGGCTACTTCGCATGGCGCACCGCATGGCGCGCGCACCGCGAGGACCGCATCCCCTACACGTACGGCCACATCCTCGCAGCGGAGCTCGTGAACGGCATCGGCGCGGAGCCCGGCATGCCCTGCCTGCAAGAGCTGATCCGCCTGCACGACCGCGCGACGGAGCTCGACGCGGACGGCATGTCCTCCGGCCTCGCGCTCGACGCGCGGCGCTGGATCCGCGACTACGCCGTGCTCCACGACCTCCCGGCAGAGCTCGCCACCTCGGCGGACGAGCGCGCCTTCGCCCAGGCGGTCGCCACGCTGCGCACGGCAGAGCGGGCGGTCCTGTGCGAGGCGGGCGCCCGCGGCCTCACGCCCAAGGACATGCCGGCACACGTTCCAACCGATGCAGACGTCTGGAAGGCAATGGCAGCTCTGTCCTCGTACAACGTGGAGCGCTCCCCGTTCCTGCGAAACAACCCCCAGTCAGCGGCCGCGGTCGGCGCGGCCGCGTTCCGCGCGCTTGCCAAGCACTGCGGCAAGCGCCGCAAGACCAACCTGGTGGACGGCCTCGTGGGATGGGAGTCCAACGTCGGCTGGTTCCCGTTCCCGGACCTCCCGTGCACGCTGCCCAAGGAGCTGCCCTCCCCCACGTACCGCATCGACGCGTGCACGCGCGTGACCACGCTCGCCGGACGCTGGTTCATCTGCCGCGGCTACGAGCACGCGGGCAAGAGCCGCGACCTCGGCCGCATCCTGCGCGCCATGGACCGCCAGATGCGCGAGGACTGGGACGACCCACGCGCCCTCAAGCCGCGCCCCCTCGCAAAGTACCTCGAGAAGATCATCGTCCAGGCGTCCGCGGAGCAGCGGCAGCGCGAGCTCGAGGCAGAGAGTCGCAAGATAGTGATCGACCTCTCCAAGCTCGGCGACATACGCGCCGCGGCGGCCACCACCCGCGAGGCCCTCCTCGTGGACGAGGAGATCGAGGACGAGCCAGCCGCGCCCGCACCAGCCGCGCCCGTCCCCACGGCGCAGCCGTCGCACGCGGGCGAGAAGGGCGTCGCCCCCTCGGCCGCGACATCGCCCCTTGCCGGCGGCACAATCTCGGCGGATGCGCCGGCCGCGCAGGGCGGCCCGGACGATGCGGCCGGCGGGGACATGCCATGCGGCCTGAACGGGCTCGAGCTCGAGGTCATCGCGCGCGTGTCCGAGGGCAGGGGTTTCTCGGACCTGCTCGGTCCGGGAAGGCCCATGGCATCCGTGCTGGTGGACTCCATAAACGAGAAGCTGTTCGACGAGCTTGGCGACACGGCGATCGAGTATGTAGACGGAGAGCCGCGGCTCGTGCCGGACTACGTCGAGGACGTTCGCGACATCTGCGGTCTCTAAAATTGCCAAAAGAACATCTGTTCTATTTCTCCTCCATGGTCTACAATGGTTGGTCACACCATAAGGAGGGGGTCCCATGGCAGCTCAACAGCAGAGGCGCGTGCCCAAGCGCATCGCGGCGGTGATCGTCAACTCACTCAAGGGCGGCGTCGTCCCGCGCATCGGCCTTCCCTACATCACGGTCGGGCGCGAAAGAGAGATTGCGGCCCTGCTGCATGACCTAGACCTTGTGTCGGAGGGCGGGGCAAGCTTCCGCTTCGTCGTGGGTCGCTACGGCGCCGGCAAGAGCTTCCTGCTTCAGACCATTCGCAACCACGCCATGGGCAAGGGCTTCGTCGTGTGCGACGCGGACCTCTCGCCGGAGCGTCGCCTGCAGGGCGGCAACGGCCAGGGCCTCGCCACGTACCGCGAGCTCATACGCAACCTCTCCACCAAGACGCAGCCGGAGGGCGGCGCGCTGAACCTCATTCTCGACCGGTGGGTGTCCAACGTGGAGTCGCATGTCACCCTCGAGGACGGCATCGGACCGGACGACCCGGAGTTCGCGGGCGCCGTGGAGCGCCGCATCCTCACCACGATCCGTGACCTGCAGGAGCTGGTGCACGGCTACGACTTCGCACGGCTCCTCACCATGTACTGGCGCGCTCACCTGGAAGGGGACGACGACACGAAGGCAAGCGTCACCAAATGGTTCCGCGGCGAGTTTCGCAACAAGACGGAGGCCCGCCAGGAGCTTGGGGTCAACATAGCCATCGGCGACGACGACTGGTACGACTACCTAAAGCTCTTCGCCACGTTCCTTCGCGGTGCGGGCTATCAGGGACTCATCGTGCTCGTGGACGAGCTCGTCAACCTCTACAAGATTCCCAACGCCATCAGCCGGCAGTACAACTACGAGAAGATCCTCACCATGTACAACGACACCCTCCAGGGCAAGGCACACTACCTCGGCATCATCATGAGCGGCACGCCCCAGTCCATAGAGGACCGCCGTCGCGGCATCTACTCGTACGAGGCGCTGCGCAGCCGCCTCACGCAGGGGCGCTTCGCCCAGGGCGGCCTCGTGGACATGCTCGCGCCGGTCATCAGGCTGCAGCCGCTCACGCACGAGGAGCTCCTCGTCCTCATCGAGAAGCTCGCGGACATCCATGCCGGCCTCTTCGGCTACGAGCGCAGCGTCACGCAGGAGGACCTCGTACGCTTCCTGCAGGTCGAGTATGGGCGCGTCGGCGCGGACACCCACCTGACGCCCCGCGAGGTCATTCGCGACTTCGTGGAGATGCTCGACATCCTGAGCCAGAACCCATCGCTCACCATTGACGGCCTGCTTTCGAGCGACCAGCTCAACGCTCCCGTTCAGAGCGTCGTCGAGCAGCGCGAGGCATCCTCGAACCACTCTACCGGAGTCACCGTTCCCGCAACGCCGTCGGGACGCGACGACTTCACGGAGTTCAGCATCTAGCGAGGGGAGTTGAGGATGTCCACCTTCGACCGCTATGCCCCCTTCATTCAGGACTTCATCTACGAACACGACTGGCAGAGCCTTCGTTCTGTCCAGGTGGCAGCCGCCGACGCCATCTTCGATACGGACGAGAACGTTCTTCTTACCGCATCGACCGCATCCGGGAAGACCGAGGCGGCGTTCTTTCCGATTCTCACCGAGTTCTGGGAGAACCCACCCAGCTCCGTCGGCGCGATCTACATCGGTCCGCTCAAGGCGCTCATCAACGACCAGTTCATCCGTCTCGAGGACCTGTGCGCCGAGGCAGACATACCGGTCTGGCACTGGCACGGCGACGTTTCCCAGTCCCACAAGAGAAAGATGATGAAGCACCCCTCCGGCATACTCCAGATAACGCCGGAGTCCCTGGAGGCGATGCTCCTGCACCGCCACTCCACCATAGGGCGCATATTCGGCGACCTTCGGTACGTCGTGATAGACGAGGTTCACTCGCTGCTGCGCGGGGACCGCGGGGACCAGTGCCTCTGCTGCATCGAACGGCTCAGTAGGCTCGCCGGGGTAAACCCCAGGCGCATAGGCCTCTCCGCAACCATCGGCGACCCCGTCGCGACCGGACGGTACCTGAGCGCCGGCACGGGGCGCGGCTGCGTCATCCCAAAGCTCGAGGGCCCGAAGGAGCGCTGGCGCATATCCATGGAGCACTTCTACACGTCCGGCCCCCAGGCGCCCGAGCGTGGGTCCGACGGCCTCGGGCACGACGCGAGGGACGCGGGAGCGCCCACGTACGAGATGCCGACGGGACTTGCCAGGGAGGAGCGCGTTCCCTCCCCCGAGCAGCGGGCGGAGGACGTCGCGGAACGCCCGCTCCCCGACCCGGAGCAGCCCGCGGCGGAGGCCCCCACCGACGCCGCCCCCGTATATGCGGACCCGGGGCTCGCATACGTCTTCGAGCACACGCGCGGCCACAAGTGCCTTGTGTTCGCGAACTCCAGGGAGGAGGCGGAGTCGGTCTGCACCACGCTCAGGCAGTACTGCGAGGCAATGGGCGAGCCGGACCGCTTCCTGATTCACCACGGCAACCTCTCCGCGAGCCTACGCAAGTCGACCGAGGAGATAATGCGGGAGGAGGACGCGAACCTCACGACCGTCACGACCGCCACCCTCGAGCTCGGCATCGACATCGGCCAACTCGAGAGGGCGTTCCAGATTGACGCACCGTTCACGGTGAGCTCGTTCCTGCAGCGCATGGGCAGGACGGGCAGGCGCGGACAGCCGAGCGAGATGTGGTTCCTCATGCGCGAGGACGAGCCGGAGTCTCGCGCCCTCCTGCCCGAGACCATACCGTGGAAGCTCCTCCAAGGAATCGCCCTCGTCCAGCTCTACGTCGAGGACCGCTGGGTCGAGCCGCCACGGTTGGACGGCCTTCCCTACAGCCTGCTGTACCACCAGACGATGGCCACGCTCGCAAGCTCCGGCGAGCTCTCCCCCGCCGAGCTCGCACGCCGTGTGCTTACGCTGACGCCGTTCCACAGGGTCTCGGCGGACGACTACCGAGTGCTCCTGCGTCACCTCATATCGATCGACCACGTCCAGCAGACCGAGGAGGGCGGGCTCATCGTCGGCATCGCCGGCGAGCGCGTGACGAACAACTTCAAGTTCTATGCCGTCTTCAGCGAGGACGAGGAGTTCACCGTACGAAGCGAGTCCCAGGAGCTCGGAACGATAGTCCAGCCCCCTCCAGTTGGCGAGCGCATTGCCATCGCCGGGGCGACGTGGGCGATCGAGGAGATCGACTACAAGCGTCACCTCATCGAGTGCTCTCCCGTCAAGGGCAAGGTGCCCGCCTACTTCGGCATGGTGGCCGGCGACGTGAACACCCGCATCCTCGAGCGCATGCGCCTCGTGCTGCGGGAGGACAGGTTGTACCCATACCTCCGTCGGAATGCCCGCGCACGGCTTGAGCAGGCGCGCCACGTCGCAAGGAACGCCCACGTCACGACGGAGCCGCTCATCTGCGTTGGCGGCACCGCGTGGTGCCTCTTCCCCTGGCTCGGAAGCTATGCGTTTCTCGCCCTCGAGCGCCTCATCAAGATCAAGTGCGCGACAGAGCTTGGACTGAAGGGACTCGACTCCTCGCGCCCCTACTTCATACAGTTCACCATGAGGGCGGATGCCAAGACGTTCTACCGGGTCGTGAAGCGCGCGGCGGCGTCGCTCTCGGACCCGCTCGAGCTCGTCTACCCCGGCGAGGTGCCCTACTTCGACAAGTACGACGAGTTCGTCCCGGAGGAGCTCATCCGCAAGGGGTTCGCATACGGGGTGCTCGACGTCGAGGGGATGGTCGATCGCGTGCTGGGATGGCCGGACGCGCCCGAAAGCGACCAGGAGGGGCTCCTTCCCGGCATGGCCCACCGGCTTTCGAACTAGCCGTGCGCCGACGCGACGCCCCGCATCGCCGTGGGGGGGATGCACGGCCGGCGGCAAACCGCTAAGGTAGTGCAGGCAGGAATCAGATGGGAGGTTCTCATGGCACAGGACGAGAAGAGCAAGGCGAGCGGCAAGGGCGGCGGCCCCAAAGGCGCCCAGATGGCAGCCTCGAGCCAGAGGACCATCGTGATAGCGGCGTTCGCGGTAACGCTCGTCGTGGTCTTTCTGCTCCAATACGTGGCGAAGCTTGACGCCACAACCACGTTCCTCATCGGCCTCGTGGCGCTCGTGGCCATCGTCCTCGTAACGCTCTTCGCCATGACGACGGCACGCAAGACACGCATCAAGATGGACGTGAAGCAGACATGCAACCCGATGCTGGAGAGGTTCAAGCAGACGGGTGACGTCGCACGCTTCATGGCGGACTACGAGACGTGGATCTCCTACGACCACGACCCCAGCCTCGTCGCGCAGTTCACGCAGGCGACGGTCGACGCCCTCGTCAACACCGGCCACGAGAAGCAGGCGAGGCGACAGCTCAAGGTGCTTGGCGAGGTCGTGGGAAGGGACCAGCGCTCCCAGCAGGAGTATGCGAAGTACCGGGAGCAGTGCGAGTCGAGGCTCAGGGACGTGAAGAGGGAGATGCGCAAGGCGCGCAGGTAGGGTTTGGTGCAAAGGGTGTCAGAGAACGCTTCGCAGGCAACCATAGGCGCGCGCGAGTCGCTCAGGAACTCCTTCCTTTCCAGCACGGGAGGCTTGCTGGCGCTTGCCATGGCGAGCTGCCTATTGTGGGGCTCCGCCTTCCCATGCACGAAGATAGGAAACGTCCTGTTTGGCATAGCGTCAAGCGCGACGTCGTCCCAGCTTCTGTTCGCGGGCGTGCGCTTCTTCGTCGCCGGGTGCATGGTGGTCGTCGCCATGAGCGTCATGAGGGGTCGCCCGCTGCTGCCGGGGGCGAATGACTGGAAGGCGATCCTCTGCCTGTCGCTCTTTCAGACGGTGCTCCAGTATGGGCTGTTCTACCCTGGCCTGTCGCGTGCGTCGGGCGTCGCGAGCTCCATCATCGAGGCGAGCGCCTCCTTCATCGTGATCCTGCTCGCCGCGCTCGTCTTCAGGCAGGAGCGGCTCGACGCACGCAAGGTCATCGGGTGCGTCGTCGGCTTCGCGGGCGTCCTCCTCGTGAACCTGCAGTCGGGCGGGACCCTAGAGTTCAGCCTCGCGGGCGAGGGGCTCGTGTTTCTCTCCACCATCGCCGCGGCGATGTCAAGCTGCCTCATCAGGGAGTTCTCGAAGCGCCACGACCCCGTGCTGCTGAGCGGGTGGCAGTTTCTCGTTGGCGGCGTCGTGCTGACGGCGATCGGCCTTGCCACGGGAGGCAGGCTCCAGCCGTCCCGGCCGGCCGCGCTCGTGCTGCTTGCGTACATGGGCTTCATCTCCGCGGCCGCCTACACGATGTGGTCCATGCTGCTCTCGGCGAACCCCGTGTCGCGCGTCGCCGTGTTCGGCTTCATGAACCCCGTGTTTGGCGTGGTGCTCTCGGCGCTGCTGCTGGGGGAGGCGTCCGCGATCGACCCGCTTCGCGCCACGGTCGCGCTCGCGCTCGTCTCCGTGGGCATCGTAATCGTGAACCGCGACCCGCGTGCGCGCCAGGCCACGCGGAAGGGAGAGCGCCCCTAGCCGAGGGCGAACTTCCTGGCCACAACGCCCGCGATGCGGTAGTGCAGGGGCCTGAGGTCACGGTCCGCCTGGGGAAGCGCGTCGCGGATGGGCAGATGCTGCGGGCAGTGCGACTCGCACTTTCCGCAGCGCACGCACTGCGTGGCGAACGCGGGCTCCTTCCGCAGGCTCACGACCTGCCAGTACTCCTTGCGGCCGGCGGACTTGCCCTCCGTGTACATCTGGTTCCAGCAGCGGAAGGCGGAGGGGATGTCCACGCCCTTCGGGCAGGGCATGCAGTAGCCGCAGCCCGTGCACCCGATGCGCATGCTTCTTCCCACGATCTCCTTCACGCGCGCGATGAGGTCCCGGTCGGCCTGGCCAAGGCAGCCGACGCCGGCCTCGCTCGCGACGCGGCAGTTCTCCTCCACCATGGGCACGCTGTTCATGCCGGACAGGACGCACGTGACCTGCGGCTGGTCGTAGAGCCAGCGCAGCGCCAGCTCCGCGGGGCTCCACCCGTGGGCCTCCTCCGCTATGAGCGACTTCGCCTCACGGGGAAGCAGGTCGACGAGCTTGCCGCCCCGAAGCGGCTCCATGATGATGACCGGGATGTGCCGCTCGGCCGCGGCGAGAAGCCCCTCTCGCCCGGCCTGGGCGTGCTCGTCCATGTAGTTGTACTGAATCTGGCAGAAGTCCCAGTCAAAGGCGGCGAGCAGCTTGAGGAACATGTCCGTGTTGCCGTGGAAGGAGAAGCCGATGTTGCGGATCTGGCCGGAGGCCTTCTTGCGCGCGATCCAGTCGCGGATGCCGAGCTCCTCGAGCTTGTGCCACGCGGCGACGTCCGTGAGCATGTGCATGAGGTAGTAGTCCACGTGGTCCGTCCTGAGGCGACGGAGCTCCTCGTCGAAGTAGCGGTCGATGGCCGACGCGCTGCGGATGAGGTACTGCGGGAGCTTCGTGGCGATGTTCACGCGGTCGCGGACGCCGTTGCCGTCGAGGACGCGGCCGATGAGCTCCTCGCTCCCCGGGTAGATGTAGGCGGTGTCGAAGTAGTTGACGCCCAGCTCGATGGCGCGCATGATCTGGCGCTCCGCCGCGGGGTAGTCGATGGCACCGCCTGAGCCAGACGTGCGCCTGAACCGCATGCAGCCGAAGCCAAGGAGCGAGAGCGGCTCGCCGTGCCTGTCGTTTCTGTACTGCATGCGGGGTCTCCCATCGACGCGTTGCGTTGCGCGGACCGCCGGCGGCGGCGCGCTATGGGAAGTATAGCGGGCGATGTGAGAAGTGCGCGACGGGCCGGCCGCGGCGCGCCCGGAGGGGTACACTCCTCCACATGAGACCAACGACAGGGAGGCACGCCATGCCGAAGAGCATTCTGATTAAGGACACCACCCGCGAGGAGCGCATCGAGATCGTGAGGCGGGGGCTGGACTGGTGCGGCGACGGGTCGTGCGAGCAGTGCTCCGGCTGCAGCATGGGCGTGGGGTCGATCGACGCCATGTACCTGCCCTACATCGAGGGCGAGCTCGAGCTGGCAGAGGTGAACATGCGCCACGCCGCCGACCACTACACGCTGGCGTAGCGCGCGGCGCGACGGCCGCGCGCGGCTACTGCTTGAGGCAGAGTATGTCGAGCGGCTCGAGGGCGAACGGCAGCACCGTGCGGTAGCGCTCCATCGCGCGCGAGAGGTCCGGCGCCGGCACCCAGGCCTGGAGCTCGGCGTCGAAGCGCTCGAGCGCGCCGAGCCGGCACTCGCGGATGGGCTCGCGCGGTGAAAGCACCTGCAGGACGGAGCCGGCCGCGGCCTTGTTGCGGCAGAGCACCTCCGTCATGTAGCGCGGCCCCGAGGCGGCATCCGCCGGCAGGGGCACGCTCTTCTCGATCGTGGCCACCATCAGGCGGTCGCGCTGGTACTCAACGCGGCCGGGGTTCTGCGTGGGGTTGCCATAGAAGAAGCCCGTGGAGTACGGGCGGTGACTCACGGCGTCGAGCTCGCCCATCCAGGCGGAGGCCGGCTCGCCGTCCAGCACGTGGCGGTACGCGTTGGTGACGCAGGCGGTGTAGTAGGAGCCCTTGGCGCGGCCCTCGATCTTGATCGCGGCGACGCCGGCGGCCGCAAGGTCGTCCAGGTGGCCCAGCATGGCAAGGTCGTTGGAGCCCAGGATGTAGCTCCAGGAGCCGTCCTGCTCAACGGGCATGCGGCGCTCGTCCGGACGCGACTCCTCCACCAGGGTCCAGCCCCAGCGGCACGGCTGCGTGCACGCGCCAAAGCTCGCGCCGCGCTCCAGCCCCACGAGCTCGCTCGACAGCAGGCAGCGGCCGCTCACGGCCATGCACATGGAGCCGTGCGCGAAGACCTCCAGCTCGAGCGAGCCAAAGCCGTCCGCGTCCAGGCGTCGGCGCAGCTCCGCCACCTCCTGCAGGCGCAGCTCGCGAGCAAGCACCACGCGACGCGCGCCCAGGCGGGCGTACTCCTCGGCCGCAAGCGCGTTCATGACGGATGCCTGCGTGGACACGTGCAGCTCCACGTGCGGCGCGTACCTGCGCAGGAGCGCCATGGCGCCCGGGTCCGCCACGATGGCGGCATCCACCCCCGCCTGGTCCACGAAGCGCAGGTAGTCTGGCAGGGCGTCCACGTCCGCGTCGCGCATGAGCGTGTTGAGCGTGAGGTGGACGGCGACGCCGGAGGCGTGCGCCAGGCGGACGGCCTGGGCAAGCTGGTCGCGGTCGAAGTTCTTGCTGCGGGCGCGCATGCCCCAGCTGCGGCCGGCCAGGTAGACCTCGTCCGCGCCAAAGTGGATGGCCTGGCGCAGCTGCTCTGGGCCACCGGCAGGCGCAAGTAGGCGCATGGGGCGACGTCCTGCCGGGGCGGCGGATGTGGGCGTGTTGTTGGCGCTGGTCATGATGGGCGTACTCCCGGGTTTGCGATGGGTTGGGCCTGCACAGTCTAGCGCATGGCGACGACCACGGCGCCGCGCCGGGCACGGCCACACGGACTATACTCGTGCCCGTGGACAAGCGCGCGCCGCACGGGGCGCGCAGACAGGTGCAAGGGAGCGAAGGTGGCGGCACGACACGCGGCGCAGGGCCGCAGCAACGCAAAGGCAGATGCAAGCGAGGGGCGGGCACGCCACGCCAGCCACCTGGCGCAGAACGCGCCGGGCGAGAAGGACGGCCGCCGTGGCCGTCTCGCCCACCGCGAGCGCGCGGTTGCCGTGGCCGTAGCGATCTCCGCAGTCGTGGCTGCGGGTGCCGTGATGGCATCGCCGCAGCTGAGGGGGCAGATCTTCTCGCCCACGGGCGGTGCCGGCAACGATGCGAGCGCATCTGCCGCAGAATCGCGGCGCGACGATGCGAGCGCCTCGGGCGAGAAGGCCGGCGCCACGAAGGGCGACGGCTCGGACGCGAGCGCGTCCGATGCGAGCACGTCTGACGCAAGCTCGTCTGATGCGAGCGCGCCCACCAAGGCGGAGGCCGCACCCCAGGAGGACGCGACGCCGCTCGACACCGGCGCCGGCGCGAAGGTGACCACGTTTTCCGCGGGCGGCATCAGCGTGACGGCGCCCGAGGGCTTCGCGTCCACGCCCACGTGCAGACATCTGCAAGACGCGGTGGCCGCGTTCACCGCAAAGGGCTACCACCTGGGCTTTGCCATGGTGGACCTGAAGACGGGGCGCGGCGCATCGTACAACGCCAGCCAGAAGTTCTACCCCGCAAGCAGCATAAAGGCCGTGTACGTGACCGCGATCCTGGAGTCCACGCACGGCGGCGCCGCGTCGAGCTCTGACGCCATCACCAAGTGCCTGGTTGACTCCGACAACGACGCGTTCCGCACGCTGCTGAAGACGTACGGCTACAACGTGTATGGCAGCTGGCTGCAGAGCCGCGCGCCCGAGGCGGCGCAGGAGGCCTACGGCTACAACTACCCGCACATATCTGCCGCGGGCATGCTGAACTGCTGGCGCGAGGTGTACCGCTTTGGAAAATCCGGCGAGGCGGGCGCCAGCCTCCTGACCGGCTGCCTTGCGCGCACCAACCACTCCGCGTGGGGGGCGCTCTTGCGCGACCGCTTTACGGTGTGGTCCAAGCCAGGCTGGTACCCCGTAAACGAGGGCCTGGCCTCCACGGCCACGGCCGACAACGGCATCGTGTTTTCCGACTGCGGCGACTACGCGGTCGCGGTGCTTTCCGACGCGCCCTCCGACTTTGGATCCCTGCTGCCGGTGCTGGACGCGCTGAACGCCGCGCACGGCAAGATGTGCGGCGGCAGCTCCGCCCTGCGGCAGACGTCTGCGACCACGGTGGGCTAGCGCACGCCGGGCGAGAAGGACCGCCTCCCTGCCCGGCGCCGCGCCGGTCCCTAGCCGTCCAGCGCCTCGCCGCGCAGGATGCCCAGCCCGTGCGCGATGGGCCCGATCACGGCGGAGACGTTCTCTACCGCGGCCTTGGGGCTGCCGGGCAGGTTCACCACCAGCGTGCGCCCCACTATGCCCGCGACCTCGCGCGAGAGGCACGCCTTGGGCGTGATCGCAAGCGACGCGGCCCGCATGGCCTCCGGGATGCCCGGCGCCATGCGCTCGCACACGGCGGCCGTGGCCTCCGGCGTCACGTCGCGCGGCGAGAACCCCGTGCCCCCGGTGGTCAGCACCAGCGCCACCCCGCGCGCGGCCGCGTCGCGCAGCTCCGCCTCTATCCGCTCGCGCTCGTCCGGCACCAGGCGCGTCGCCACCACGCGATACCCGTGGCGCTCCGCAAGCTCCACGAGCGCCGGTCCGCTCGCATCCGGCCGCTCGCCCCTAAACGAGCGGTCGCTCACGGTGATGACCTCCACCGAGAAGGGCTCGCCGCCGTGGCCCGCGCCCTTGCGGCACGCGGCGTCTGCCCTGGCCGCGCCACCGGCGCCTGCGGCCCCGGCGCCGCCGTCGGCGTCGTCCGCGGCGCCCCCGTCCAGCGCGAGCTCGAACAGCACGGTGCTCGCGTCGCCAATGTCCTCGTAGCGCACGGGCATCACGCATGCCACGGAAAGCCCGCACCCCTTGTACAGCGCGATGGCGCCGACGTTGGTCTCCAGCGTGTCCAGGTGGAGCGCCCGCATGCCCGCCCGCCGGGCCACACGGGCGGCCGCGGCCACCATCCGGCCGCCCACGCCGCGCCCGCGAGCCGCGGGGTCCACCACCAGAAGGTGCAGCACCGCCACCTCGTCCGACGCGGCCGGCACCTGCCACGGCACCCTTGCGTAGATCGGGTCCTCGCCCTTGGCCACCACCATGGCGGCAACGAGGGCGCCGTCCTGCTCGCCCACGTACAGCTCGCCCGCGGCAAGGCGCCCCTCCAGGTCCGACCTCGCGGGATACACCCCCATGTGCCAGTCCGGCCCCATGTCGCCCGGAGCCTGCCGCGCGCACGACGCGGCGTACAGCCCCCACAGCGGCCCCAGGTCCCCCGCAGTCGCCCTCCTGACCTCAAGCGCCATCCCGGCCTCCCCTCGCTCGCGGGCCGCACGGCGGCGGCCGGCGTCATGCTTGCCCACACGGCCGTCGCGCACCCCGCGCCGCCGTCCTTCTCGCCCACCATGCTACCCCGCCGGCCGGCGACGCGCTGGGCGAGAAGGGCCATGGCCTACGGTCGCCACGCAGGCGGGACGCTACGCAAACGGGCAGTGCGGGAACGTGCACGGGTCGCAGCCCAGGCAGAGCCCGCCCTCGCCCATGGCCACGAAGTCGCGCTTCGCGAGCGGCACGCCCGCGACCAGGCGCGGCAGCGCGAGGTCGAACACGGTCGCCTTGCTGTACATGACGCACCCCGGCAGCCCCACCACGGGCACGGGGCGCGCGTCCCTCTTACCCGCGGCGGCCTGCGGCGCGGCCGCGGCCTTTCCCGCGGCGCCATGCGGGTCGAAGTAGCCCACCAGCAGCATGGCCCCCGGCAGCACCGGAGCGCCGTACGTGACGATGCGTGCGCCGGCGCGCCTGATGGCGCCGGGCGTGTTGTCGTCTGGGTCCACGCTCATGCCGCCCGTGCACAGCACCATGTCCACCCCGGCGGCGCGGGCCTCGCCAATGGCGGCCACCACGTCTTCCATCGCGTCTCCCGGTGTGGCGCGCCACGTGACGGCGACGCCGTAGCGCGCGAGCTTGCGCTCCACCACGGGGGTGAAGCGGTCCTTGATCAGCCCGCTCTTGACCTCCGAGCCCGTGGCGATCACGGCGGCGGTGCGCATGACGTACGGCGCCACGCGCATGAGCGGCCCGTGCGCGGCGACGTCCGCCGCGGCCTCGGCCCGGGCCACGACCCGCCCGTCTATCACGAGCGGGATCACGCGGGTTCCGGCGAGGGCGTCGCCTGCGCGCACGCCAAAGTTGCCGCGGCGCGTGGCCACCATCACCTGGTCCACGGAGTTCACGGCCGCAAGGCGATCGGAATCCACCAGGAACACGCCGTCGTGGGCGGCGCTTATGCCGATCTTTCCCTCGCGCGGCTCGCCCGAGGCCACGCAGCCCTCGCCCACACACAGCGCGGCCATGCGGCGCGCGGCCTCGTCCTCGTGCAGCCAGCCCGGGCGCCTCTGCCACACGTACAGGTGCGCCTTGCCCATGCTCAAAAGCACCGGCACGTCCTCGGCCGTCACCACGTGGCCCTTGCGAAAGCGCGCGCCCTTGTAGCGCGGCAGCTCGTTGCCGTTGGCGTCCGTGCCGCCGGGCAGGATCTGCGTCATGTCGTGGCACAGCACGTGCCCCACGGCGTCCTCTGTCGCAACCAGCCTCATTCCGGACTCGCTCACGCAAGCTCACCCTCTTCCATCACGCGCACCGCATCGCCGGCGCGCACGCTGCCGCCGCGCGCCACCACGCAGAATATGCCGTCCGTGGGCATGACGCACATGCCCGTGAGCCGGCGTATCTCGCAGTCGTTGTGGCACGTCTTGCCGATCTGCGTCACCACCAGGCGGCACTCCCCCACCGCAAGCACGCTCCCCACGGGAAGCTCGCGCAGGACGAGGCCCTCCGTCAGGATGTTCTCCGCAAAGTCGCCGGCCGCAAGGTCGAGCCCGCGCTCGCGCATGCGGTCCACGCTCTCGTTGGGAAGCAGGCTCACCTGCCGGTGCCATGCGCCGGCGTGGGCGTCGCCCACGACCCCCACGCCCACGCGCAGCTCAAGCGCGTCCACCGGGTGCTTGCGCGTGCCCTTGCGCTCGCTCACGCTCGTGGCGAGCACGCGCCCCACGAGCTCCTCGCTACCCAGCAGCCCAACGCCGCCGCGCAGCTCCTCGCTACCCTGCATCAGCCTTCCTCCCGAACGAAGTGCCCCGACTTGCCGCCGTCCTTCTCCATAAGGCGCACGCGGTCTATCACCATGTCGCGCTGGTGCGCCTTGCACATGTCGTAGATGGTGAGGCCCGCGACGCTGGCCGCCGTGAGCGCCTCCATCTCTACCCCGGTCTCGCCGCAGCAGCGGCACGTGGCCGTGATCGCTATGCCGTCCTCCTCTAGCGAGAAGGACACGTCCACGCCCGTGAGCTGCACGGGGTGGCACATGGGCACCAGCTCCCACGTGCGCTTTGCCGCCATGATGCCGGCGACCTGCGCCACGGCGAGCACGTCGCCCTTGCGCACGCCGCCCGTGCGCACGAGCTCCAGGGTGTCCGGCCTCATGAGGACCTTGCCGGCCGCCGTTGCGGTGCGCTGGGTGCGGGGCTTCTGGGAAACATCCACCATGCGGGCGCGGCCCTGCTCGTTGAAGTGCGTGAGCGCCATGCTCAGCCTCCTATCTGACTCATGGCACGCGGCGTCTGGCTCGCGTGCCCCATGTCCATGTGGTGCCTGCCGGGCTTTTCCGCGATGCCGCGCGCCACGGCCCGTACCAGCTCCTCCCCGGAAAGCCCGCGGAGGTCCACCTCCTGCGCGGAGTGCAGGCACGGCTTGAGCCTGCCGTCCGCCGTGACGCGTATGCGGTTGCACTGCCCGCAGAACCTGTGCGTCATGGGCCGGATCAGCCCCACCGTGCCGCGCCAGCCCGGCGCGCGGTAGAGCTGCGCCACGCCGGGGGCGGTCGCGTCCGCGGGCACGAGCTCCGGCACGGCCGCGAGCACGGCGTCCGCCGGAAGGAAGCGCTCGCGCGGCCACGCGGCGCACGCACCCATGGGCATGAGCTCTATGAAGCGGACGCAGAGGTCGCGGGTGCGCGCAAGCTCCGCAAGCGGGCGCAGCTCGTCCTGGTTGATGCCGCCCAGCAGCACGCAGTTGACCTTCGTGCCGGAAAAGCCCGCCTCGCGCGCGGCCGCAAGCCCGGCAAGCGCGTCCTCCAGCGTGCCCGTGCGCGTGATCTTGCGGTAGCGCGCGCCGTCCAGCGTGTCCAGGCTCACGTTCAGCCGCGTGAGGCCCGCCGCCCGCAGGTCTGCCGCCACGGGCGCCAGCAGCGTGGCGTTGGTGGTCATGTCCACCTCCTCCACGCCGGGGACGTCCGCCACCATGCGCACCAGGTCCACGATTCCGCGGCGCACCAGGGGCTCGCCCCCCGTCAGGCGCACCTTGCGCACGCCCAGGCTCGCCGCGGCGGCCACGATCTCTTGCATCTGCTCGAACGTGAGCACGTCCTCGTGGCGCAGGCGCGGCACGCCGCACGCCGGCATGCAGTACACGCAGCGGCAGTTGCAGAGGTCCGTCACGCTCAGCCGCAGGTAGGTGATGTCTCGTCCAAACGCGTCATGCATGGCCTCCCCCTCCTTTCGCACATCCCTCGCACAGCGGCATCACGCAGCCCGGCGCGATGCCAAACGTCACGCGCGCGGCGCCCCCAAGCGCGGCCCACGCGTCCTTCTCGCACTCGTAGCGCAGCAGCGCGCCGCCGGGCGTCCGCGCCATCACGATGGTGCTGAACGTGCCATCGATCACGCGCTCCACCACGCACGGGATGCGGTTGGCGCCGGGAGCGGGGCGCGGGGCCGCGCCCTTCTCGCCCGTGGGCGCCGGGACCGCCGGCGCGGGCTCCGTGGGCGCGGCCATCAGGTAGTGCGCGCGGATGCCGACGTGAGTCACGCGCGCATCCGGCGCGTCCGCGCACGCAAGCGTCACGCCCCAGTCGTCGCAGGCCAGCAGGCAATCGCCCACCACGCGTGCGCGGCTCACGTTCTTGCAGCCGCTTATGAGCGCCGCCGCCACGGTGCGCGGGCGGGCAAACAGCTCGCGCACGCTCACGAGCGGCTCGGTCTGGCCACGGTCGATCACGCACACGTCCTGCGCCAGTCGGTGCACCTCGTCGCGGTCGTGCGTCACCAGCACGGCGCCGCCCGAAAACGCGCGGAGCTCGTCCGCAAGCTCAAGCTCGAGCTGCCAGCGCAGGTAGCCGTCGAGCGCGCTGAACGGCTCGTCCAGAAGGATGAGCTCCGGGTCGCTCGCCAGGATGCGCGCCATCGCGACGCGCTGCCGCTGCCCGCCGGAAAGCTGCGCCGGCCGCAGGCGCTCCACGCCGTCCAGGCGCATGGCGCAAAGCTCGCGGCGCGCACGCTCGCGGCGCTCGGCGCGGCCGCCCTCGCGCACGCCGGCCATCACGTTGTGCAGCACGTCCATGGTGGGAAACAGCGCGCTGTCCTGAAACAGGTAGCCCACGTGCCGGCGCTGCGGCGGCAGGTCTACGCCGGCGTCGCTGTCAAACAGCGTGCGGCCGTTAAGCACGATGCGCCCCTCGTCCGGGCGCATGACGCCGGCGATGCACTTGAGCGTGACGGACTTGCCGCAGCCGGACGGCCCCAGAAGCGCCATCACGCGGTCCGCGCGCTCCACGTCGAAGCTCGCGTCCAGCGTGAACGCGGCCAGGCGCTTGCGTATGCGCACGCAGAGGCTCATAGCGCGCCGCCTTCCGCAACGACGGCCTCTGCGGCAACGGCCTCTGCCGCGCTGCCCGCGGGCGAGAAGGACGCGGCCCCGCGCCCGCCGGCCGCACGCCCCTGCACCACGTTGAGCGCCACGAGCACGACGCAGCTGATCGCGAGGTTCACGAGCACCCACGCGAGTGCTCCCGCGTTGTCGCCCGTGCGCCACAGCTGGTACACCGTGGTCGAGACCGTCGCCGTGGAGCCGGGCATGTAGCCGCACACCATGGACGTGGCGCCGTACTCGCCCAGCGCCCGCGCGAACGCGAGCACCGCACCCGCCACGATGCCCTGCCGGCAGCACGGCATCTTGACGCGCCAGAACACCCACGCGTTGGAGCGGCCCAGCGTGCGGGCCGCGTCCGCCAGCGTCTGGTCGAACGACTCGAACGCGCCGCGCGCGGTGCGGTACATCAGCGGGAAGCTCACCACCACCGTCGCGAACACGGCCGCATACCACACCATGGTCAGGCGCGCGCCCAGCGCGGAAAGCGCCCACGCGCCCAGGGGCCGCCGCGGGCCCAGAAGCATCAGCAGCAGGAAGCCCACCACGGTGGGTGGCAGCACCAGGGGAAGCGTCAGCACCACGTCCGCAAGGCCGCGCACCACGCGCGGCGCGCGCGACACCACGTTCGCGAGGGCGATGCCCAGGAGGAACACCACCACGGTCGAGATGGCGGCCACCCTGAGCGAGTTTGCCAGGGGAAAGAGGTCCATGTCCTTCTCACCTAGGCCTTGGCGAGCATGGTGAAGCCCGCGTCCTCGAAGCACCCTGCGGCGGTCCCGGTCTGCAGGAAGTCCACGAACTCGACGGCGAGGGCGTGCTCCGGCGCCGCCTTGAGCGCGGCCACGGGGTAGGCCACGCGGCCGCACATGGCGTCGGTCGCGGCGTCCACCTGCGCAAGCGACTCCGCCTTCGCGTCCGTCGCGTACACCATGCCGCAGTCCACGCTCGCCTCGCACACCTGCGCCGCGACCTCCCGCACGTTGCTGCCGTAGCTTATGCAGCCCGCCTGCGCGAGCGCGGCCTCGTCCAGGCCGTAGTGGGCCAGGATCCTCTGCGTGTACTGGCCCACCGGCACGTCCGCGTTGCCCATGGCCATGAGCACCTTGTGCGCGGCGAGCGCCTTTGCCAGGCCGTCGAAGCTCTTGACCCCCTTGGGGTTGCCCTTGGGCACGCAGAGCACCACCTTGTTCTGCAGCAGGTCCACGCGGGTGGCGTGGTCCACCATGCCGGCGCCCTCCTGGCCGTCGAGCCCGCCGTCCAGCTGGTCCATCTGCTTTTCTGCGGCAGAGAAGAACACGTCCGCCCTTGCCCCCTCCGCGATCTGGGTGCAGAGGGTGCCGGAGGAGTCGAAGTTGAACTTTACCGTGACGCCCTTGTGCTTGCGCTCGAAGAGGCGCCCGATCTGCTGCAGCGACTCCGTGAGCGACGCCGCGGCAAACACGGTGAGCGTGCGCGTCTTGCCGCTGGCCGCCGCCTTGCTGGGTCCGCTCGCGGACGAGTCCGCGCCGTCGCGGCCGCCGTCGCCCGCGCCCGCGCTCCCGCACGCGGCGAGCGCCGCCGTTGCCGCCAGGGCGGCCGCGCCGCCCAAGATCTGGCGCCGCGTGAGGGCGCCGCCCTTCTCGACCATGTGGTGGTGCATGTGTCCTCCTTGGTGTGGTGCCTGCCAATGCGCCCCGTGGCGCAAAAAGGTGCCCATGTGGTGCCTGTGGGCGTTCGCCCCGGCCGCGGCCGGGGACGTTCTCAAACAAATAATACGTTTGCCTTACAAACTTTTATCTGACGCACGTGACGAATCGGCGTGCGGTCTCTGCTCCGGCGGGCGCAGCTCCGCGCGGCAGCGGATCATCTGCGCCGCGATGGATATCGCGATCTCCGCCGGCGTCACGGCCAGGATGTCCTCGCCTATGGGCAGGTGCACGGAGTCCAGCCACGCCTCGTCCACGCCGCGCTCGCGCAGGGTCTTGCGCGCAAACGCCGCCTTGCCGCGACTACCGATGCAGCCCACGTACGCGGGGCGCGCGGCCGCCACCTGCTGCAGCACGTCTATGTCCCACGCGTGGCCGTGCGTCGTCACCACCACGTAGTCCGCGCCGCCCACGCGTATGCCCATGCCCGCGATGTCGCGCAGGTCGCCGCAGAGCACGCGCTCCGCCGCGGGAAAGTCCGCCGGCACGGCCACGCCGGGGCGGTCGTCCGCCACCACCACGCGAAACCCCACGTTCGCAAGGACGCCCGTGAGCGCGCGGCCCACGTGGCCGCCGCCAAACACGTAGCACACCGGGTCCGGTCCGGCCGGCTCAACGTATGTGCGGGAGCCCTCCTCCCACACGGCCGCCTGGCCGGCAAGCGCCCGCGCCTCCGCGGAGCCGGCCGCCAGCTCGTCCGCGCCCAGAAGCTCCACGGTCACGTCCGAAGGGTCGCGCCACGCCTCGCGCAGCACGAAGCGCTCGCCCGCGCGAAGCCTGCGCAGCAGCTCTGTCAGAAGCGCCGCCCTCCCGGGCTGCCACGCCGTCACGCCCACCAGGGCGTCGCCGCCGCACGCCATGCCGGTCTTCGCGTGCGTCATCCACTCCAGGCTCGCCGGCGCCGCGCCGGCGAGCACGTCGCGGCAGCGCCGCTGCATCTGCTGCTCAAGGCGGCCGCCGCCCACGGTGCCCAGCCACGTGCCGTCCTGCAGAAGCGCCATGCGCGCCGTGGCGTGGCGCGGCATGGAGCCGCGGGTGGCAAGCACCGTGGCCAGGGCAAACGGACGCCCGGCAGAGAGCTCCGCCAGAAGCCGGCCCACAAGCGCCTGGTCGCGCAGGGTGTCACGAGAGTCTTGCATGTCCTTCTCCTTGTTCATGCCGTCGCGTCGTCTTGCCGCGCCGGCGCCAACCGGGCACCGTGGCCGCGCGGGCCCCTAGCGCAGCGCGATGCGGGCGCCGCCCGCCGCGCCGGCCTCGCCCACGCGCCCCACCACGCGGGCGTCGGGCACGCGGCCGTCTGCCAGCAGGTCCGCCAGAAGCGCGTCCGCGTCCGCCGCGGCGACGCTTATGAGCAGCCCGCCAGAGGTCTCGGGGCAGAACAGCAGGTCCTGCACGTCGCGCGGCACGTCGCCCGCGTCCACCCGTGCCTGCGCAAAGTGGCGGTTGCGGTACATCCCCGCGGGCAGGATGCCCAGGCGCGCAAGCTCGCGCACGCGAGGCGAAAGCAGCGCCGGCGCGGCGGCGTCAAGCTCCAGCGAAACGTTCGCGCCCTGCGCCATCTCGAGCGCGTGGCCCAAGAGGCCAAAGCCCGTCACGTCCGTGGCGGCGTGCACGTCGTGCGCCACCATCACGTCGCGCGCGTAGCGGTTGAGGCGCATCATCTGGGCCTCCGCCGCGGCGACGTCTGCCGGCGAGGCGAGGGCGGCCTTCGCGGCCGTCGTGATCACGCCCACGCCCAGCGCCTTCGTCAGCACCAGCGCGTCGCCGGGGCGCGCGCCGCTGTTGGTGAGCATGCGCGCCGGGTTCACGAAGCCCGTCACGGCAAGGCCGTACTTTGGCTCGCGGTCGTATATGCTGTGGCCGCCCACGATGGAGGCGCCGGCCTCGTACGCCTTCTCGTAGCCGCCGCGCAGGATCTGGTGCACCACGTCTGCCGGCATGTCCTCCGGCACGGCCATCACGTTCAGGGCGACCTTGGGCTCGCCGCCCATGGCGTACACGTCGGAAAGCGCGTTTGCCGCGGCGATGGCCCCGTACGTGTACGGGTCGTCCGCGATGGGCGGGAAGAAGTCCACGGTCTGCACCAGGGCGACGTCGTCCGTCACGCGGTACACGGCCGCGTCGTCCGACTTGTCAAACCCCACCAGCAGGTTGGGGTCGCGCCGCACCCGGATGTCGCTCAGCAGGCGCGCCAGCTCGCCGGCGCCCACCTTCGCCCCGCAGCCCGCGCACTCCGCAAGCTTCGTGAGCTTCACGTCTTCGCCCGCGGGCGCGGGGGCCGCGCCCTTCTCGCCCTGCCGGGCCCTTGCGTCGTCTGCCATCGCTATCCCTCCAGCCTGTGCGAGAAGTGCAGAAGCGCCTCCAGCACGCCGCCGCCTATCGCGCGCGCCTTGTCGGAGCACGTGTTGCAGTGGCCAGGCGCGCAGCGCGGGTCGATGTCGCCGGACTTCATGCCGCGCGTGACGGGGCAGCCCTCCTGCAGAAGGCCGCGCAGCACCCCCGGGATCGTGGCCACAAGCGGCTCGCCGGCAACGGTGGCCACCAGGTTGCCCTTGCGCACCACGTCGCCAATCTTCAGCACGGGCTCGAACGCGCCGTCCGCCGGCGCGCGCAGCACGCGCTCGCGCGAATAGCCGCCTATGTTTCCCGGCACGCCCGTGTTGGGTATGGGCGAGCCGTCGTATATGACGCGGCCCAGGTAGTGGCCGCGCTTTGTCTCTATGGCGGCGTGGCAGTCGCAGCCGGCCGCCGTGCCTGCCCTAAATCCCGGCCCCACGCCTATCACCACGGGCGCCATGTCGCGCGTGGTGCCCAGGTTGCGCTTTGCGATGATCGCGTCCACCACGCACTCCGGGCGCAGCCGCGCGATGGAGGCGCCGTCAGGGTCCACGAGCACGGCGACCGTACCCGCGCGCGCCACGCGGGCCGCCTCTTCCGCGTCCGCGCACAGCACGCCGCGCACGTCCTCCACCGTGGCCTCGCCCAGGCGGATGGCCTCGCTAAAGCACACGGTGCGCCGCACCGCGGTGGGCACGGCCACGTCAAGCATCACCACGTCCGCCCCGCTGCGGTGCAGCCTCACGGCGATGCCTGAGGCAAGGTCCCCCGCACCGCGTATCACTACCAGCATGTTTCCTCCTCCGTTCGCCCCCGCTCGCGGCGCGCCCGCTACAGCTCCAGCTCGTACGTGCCCGCGCACGTGACGCCGGGCGCCACCAGGCGCTCGAACTCCCCGTGCGACGCGGGCGGCATCGCCCACGCCAGGCCGCAGTCCGCGCGTATGCTCACCGGCGTGGGTATCAGGCGCCCGGCCACGCCGGCCTCGCGGCACAGCCGCTCGCACTCCAGCGCCTCGTGCGTGGAGTCAAACGCCACCACCACGCGCGGACGGCGCCTCCGCGCGCTACCGGCGGCCGCGGCGCCCCCGGCGCTCATTGCAGCGCCCCCGCGGACAGCTGGCGCAGCGCCTCGAGCGCATAGTCCACGTCCTTCTCGTCCGTAAAGTAGCCAAACGAGAAGCGCACCGCCCCGACGTCCTGCGTGCCCAGGGCCTGGTGCATCCTGGGGGCGCAGTGGCCCCCGGCGCGCGTGGCTATGCCAAAGTCCTCGTCCAGCGCGTCCGCGAGCTCGGAGGACTCCCAGCCGTCCATGTTGAGCGTTACGACGGGCGCGTGGTCGCGCGCAGGCGTGCTGCCGTCCAGAAGCGCCAGGTCGCGCGGCCAGTCGCCGTACACGTGGGCGCCGGCCACCGTGCGCGCGCCCGCCACGAAGCGCCGCGTGAGCGCAAGGTCGTGCGCGTGGATGGCGTCCACGCCCGCACGCGCCACAAAGTCCACCGCGGCGGAAAGCCCCGCGATGCCGTGGCCGTTGAGCGTGCCGGCCTCCAGGTGCTCCGGGTACGCGTCCGGCATGCCCTCCGCAAACGAGAGCACTCCCGTGCCGCCCGTGATCTGGGGCCGCACGTCCACGCCCGGCGCAACCAGCAGGCCGCCCGTGCCCTGCGGCCCCATGAGGGCCTTGTGCCCCGTGAACGCCAGCAGGTCCGCGCCCATGGCCTCCATGTCCACGGGGGCGGCGCCCGCCGTCTGCGACGCGTCCACCAGAAGCATCGCGCCGGCTGCGTGGGCCACGCGGGCAAAGCGGCGCACGTCCGCCACGTTGCCCGTAAGGTTGGACGCGTGCGTGCACACCACCAGCCGCGTGCCCGGCGCCACAAGGCGCCCAAGCGCGTCGTAGTCCAGCCTGCCCAGCGCGTCCGCCGGCACGAAGTCCACGTGCGCGCCGCGGCCGGCAAGCAGGTGCAGCGGCCGCAGCACGGAGTTGTGGTCCCAGTCCGTGGCGACCACGCGGTCGCCCGGGCGCACCGTGCCCAGGATCGCCATGTTCAGCGCCTGCGTGGCGTTGGCGGCAAACACCACGCGCTCCGGGTGGCCAAAGCCCAGAAGCGACGCCACCCGCTCGCGCGCCACCATCACCGTGCGCGCCGCACCAAGCTCGCCCTCCGCGGCGCCGCGGCCAGAGCTTCCCAGCTCGCGCATGGCGCGCACCACGGCGTCTATCACGCAGTCCGGGCGCCGGTACGACGTCGCGGCGCAGTTGAGGTACACCATGGCCGCTACAGCACCGTGACGCCGGGACGCGCGGCCACAATCTGCGCTATGGCGTACAGGTTGGTGACGCCGCCCACGGCAAGCTTGTCGCGGATGCCATAGAAGTCCAGGCAGGTGCCGCAGGTAAGGACCTTCGTCCCGCGGGACTCCAGCTCGCGGATGTCCTCCAGCGACTCCGAGCCCTCGCACGTAAGGCGCGCGCCGCCGTTGTAGAACAGCATGGTGTCCGGAACCTGGTCCTGGTGGGCCAGCGCGTAGATGAGGCCCTTCATCAGGATGTGGCCCAGCTCCTCGCTGCCGCGGCCCATGGAGTCCGTGTCCACCGCCACCACGGCCGACGTGCGGTCGGGCACGTCGCAGAACGCGGCGGCCTCCGTCGCGGCAGCCTCGCTCGCGGCCACCTCGCCGCGCGGCCTAAAGGTGAGGGTGACGTCCTTTCCGGAGCGCTCCACGCCAAGGTCGCAGTCCTTCTCGTCCGCAAGGCGCGTGAGGTTGCCCTCTGCCACGGAATCGTTCACCAGCACCTGCAGCGACTCGCCGGCCGCAAGCTTTGGCAGCGCCTCCAGCGTCAGCACCACGGGCTTTGGGCAGGTAAGGTTGCGCGCGTCGATCTTCATGGCAAGCTCCAAATGTGACGTGCGGGCGCGGGGCCCGCGGGGTTTCCACAGGGCCGTGACTTTTTGGGCGGCCGAGCCGCCGGGGTGCCGTGCCAGTCACCCAACGCTTTGCCCAGTATAGCGAAGCGCCACGGGCAGATAAATGTTTGTTTGGATTGCAGAACTTCTTTTTTGCAAGCGGTCCCCCGGCGCCGCAGACGGCATGCCACGCCAACCGCATGGAGCCGCGGGCGAGAAGGACCACCGCCGCGCTAGAGGTCTATCTCGTACCTTCCGCCCACAAAGTAGTCGCGGCCTATGCACACGGGCTTCCCGTCCGCATCCACGTAGTCCGTGCTGCTATAGATGAGGGGGTCTCCCGCGCTCACCTCCAGCAGCTGGGCCTGCTCCGTCGTGGCCTTCACGGCGTTGATGGTCCACGTGGGGTTGTGGTCCGGGCGGCGCCCCAGCATGCGCTCGATCGTGTCGAACATGGACACGTCCTCCAGCGGCTCCGTCAGGAGGTCTGGCGCCCAGTCGTACGGCAGGATTACGCGCTCGTCGCACACGGGCAGGCCATCGGCAGATCTCACGCGGCGCACCAAAAGCATGAGCGTGCCGTCACCCATCCCAAAGAATTCGAGCTCGTCGGGTCTGCCAGGCGTTATCTGACGGTCTATCACGCGCGCACCCGGACGCGCCCCTATTTCCTGGCACATGCGCGTGAACGTGCTGATGTCGCGCGTGCGCGAGAGCTGGCGGCTTATGTGCCGCGTTCCCACGAACGTGCCGCGCCCCTGCATCTTCACCAGGAAGCCGTCCGAGCACAGGTCCTCGATTGCGCGACGCACGGTGATGCGGCTCACCCCGTAGCTCTGGCTCAACTCCGCCTCGGAGGGGATCCTGTCGCCGTTCTTGTACGTGCCGCCTTTGATGGCGGCTTTGAGGTCGTCGTATATCTGCTGGTAGAGCGGCGTCGCCGTAGTGCCCATGTCTTGCCTTTCGCACGGCGCCCCTTGGTGCGCCACGTGTCGTTCCGTTCGTGTCATACGTATGATACCGCTTTGCCGCCCACGGGCCCCAGCGCCAGCGGCACCACCTCGCGCAGCGAGCCCACCACCACGTCCGCCTCGCCCTGGTCCAGGCTCACGCCTGGCCGCGGCGCAAGCGCGCACACCAACGCGCCGGACGCCTTGCCCGCGCGGATGCCAATGGGAGAGTCCTCCACCACCACGCAGTCCTCCGCGCTAACGCCCAGGCGCTCCATCGCGGTGAGGTAGATCTCCGGGTCCGGTTTGAACGCGCTGCACTCCTGTCCGCTGATTGCAAGGCTCACGTAGGGCTCCGCGCCCGTCGCCCGCATGAACTCGCGTATGAGCTCCGGGTATGAAGAAGAGCAGATCGCGCACCTCACGCCCCGCTCTCGCAGGGTACGCATCACGGGCACCGCGTCCGGGTTCGCAACCCTGCGCCATGGGGTTGGATGGTCGTCAGAGTACGCACGGTAGCCCTCGTGCAGCGCGCGACGCAGCCCCGCGTCACCCGGCACCAGCGCCTCCCAGATCGCCCGGTCGTTACTCCCACTGAAGTCCGGCACCTCGTCAAAGCGAAATCCCTTCCCCACCAGGTAGTCCACGCGGCGCTGGTTGTAGAACTGCTCCGTGAACGCCAGCACCCCGTCCATGTCAAACAGCACGGCCCTCGCCATGCCACCACCCCCACGGCCCGCGACGCGGGCGAGAAGAACGTGCGCACGCGCTCGTGCGCGCCCATAAGAAAGCGGGCCGCCCGCGATGGACGGCCCGCGACGTGCGCCTAAAGACTAGTACTGCAGCTTCCACATGTAGCGGCGCATGGTGAGCGGGTGCTGCCTCGCCTCGGCGATCTTCTCCGCGTACACGCGCATGACGGCCGTGTGCACGAAGGGGTTGAAGTACGTGGCAACCTTCGAGCCCACCACACCGGACAGACCGTAGTCCTTCGCGTCTATGACGGCGACCTTGGCGTCGAAGCGCTGCAGGAACGTGAGGGCGCGGGCGTCCATCGCACGGGTCGCGCCGTCGTTCATGAACAGCAGGTACGGCTTGTCCTTCTCGGTAAGCTCGAACGGGCCGTGGAAGTACTCGCCGGTGTGGTAGGCGGCGGAGTCGATCCACTGCATCTCGGAGAACAGGAACATGGAGGTGGAGTACGCCACCTTCGCGCTCGCCCCGGAGCCCATGAGATAGATGAGCTGGTCGTCCTTGAAGTCTGCCGCAAACTGCGCCGCGAGCTTGCCGGCATGCTCAGCCGCGTCCTCGGCGAGGTCGTACACCTTTGTGAGGCCAGCGACCATGTCGTCGTATAGGTCCGTGCCCTCGACCTGCTGCAGCAGCTCGACTGCAAGCGCCAGGGCATATCCCATCTTCTCCACCTTGGCAGCGTAGTTCTTCTCGAACCCGTGAACGATCACGTGGTTGACGCCCTCGGTCAGCGGGGAGGTGCCGTTGTGCGTGATGGCGGTCACGGGCGCGCCGAGCGCCTTCGCGGTGCCGTTGGCCTTCACGGTCTCGGGCGTGGTGCCGCCCAGGGAGCACGTCACGACGAAGGTGTTGGGGCCGACCCATGCCGGCGTGTCATAGTTGAACTCGTTGGCGGTGAAGATCTGCACGTTCAGCGTACGGGTGTTGTTGGCCAGGAAGTACTTCGCGGGGTAGAGCTCGCTCATCGAGGCGCCGCATCCCACGAACGCGACGGAGTCGATCTGGCGGTCCTTCAGGACGTCCGCCACGATCTGCTTGGGCTTGCTGAGGTCGATTTCGTACATGTTCTGTCTCCTTCTTCTGTCGATAAGCGCCACACTGGCGCGTTGTCTGCTTTTCTCGTCCGTACGCCTTGCGCAGTCCCGGGCCTTTCGCGGCCCTGTGCTTTGCGCGGTCCTAGGCCAGGATGCCGAGCACCGAGAGCAGGATGCCGCCGAAGATGCAGATGGCGAGAATCCAGCCCGACTTGACGTTCTTCCTGATGAGCCAGTACATCGCACCCGTGAGGGCGAGCGGAATCATCTGCGGCATGATGGAGTCCAGGAGCTTCTGGATCTTGACCGACCCGCTTGCGAACGTCGCCGGGGCCGTCGCGCCGATGAGCGTTGCAATCATGCCGCCGATTGCCATGAGGCCCACGATGCCGCACACGTACATGACGCGGTCCATGAGGTCGCCGCTCTGCATCTTCTGCAGGAAGCCGCGCCCGCCCTCGTAGCCGAGCTTCGCCGCGAACCACGTGACGAGGACCGACGGGATGATCGAGATGACCATCGCGAGGATGGGGCCGAGGAACGAGCCCTGCTTCGCGAGGCTCACGCCCAGGCCAAAGGCGATGACGCGGATGGTGCCCTGGAAGAACGAGTCGCCGATGCCGGAGAGCGGGCCCATGAGCGACGTCTTCACGGCGTTGACGGTGTCGGGGTCGAAGGCGTTCGGGTCCTCGGCGAGCTCCTCCTCCATCGAGGCGGAAAGGCCCAGCACGAAGGCGCTCGTCTGCGGCGTGCAGTTGTAGAACGCCATGTGACGACGGTACGCCTCCTTCTTGCGCTCCATCTGCTTGGGGTCGGTGTCCGCGTTGGGGTAGCAGCGGTCGAGGGTCGGCGCGATGCCGTACATGAAGCCCATGTTCATCTGGCGCTCGTAGTTCCAGGAGTCCTGGATGGCCCAGCTGCGCCAGAAGAACTGGCTGATCTTCTTGCGAGTAGAGACTTCCTTGGTAGCCATGTCCTTCTCCTTACTCGTCGTCTTCGAGGGGGTCGTAGTCTTCGGATGCGGCAAGCGCCGCCGTACCGCCGCCGTTGCCGTTGGCGTGGCGGCCGAACTTAAGGTCCATCAGCACGACCGCCGCGGCGACGCCGATGGCGGACACGGCGATGACGGAGAGCTTGAGGTAGGCGGCGAGCAGGAAGCCGACGAAGAGGAACGCACCCATGCCCTTCTTGAGCGAGAGCGAGAGGAGCAGCGCGAGGCCGTAGGCGGTGAGAAGCTTGGTGGAGACATTCAGTCCGGTGGTGAGCCAGCCGGGGATGAGGCTGACGACGCCCTTGACGAGGTCGGTGCCCAGCAGGATCGCGAAGAACGTGGGGATGAAGTACATGAGGGAGTACAGGATGGTGCCCACGACGATGTGCAGGTGCTGGGCCTTGACGAACTTGCCCTCCTCGATCGCGGCGTCAGCGACGTGCGTGAGCACGGCGATAACGGAGCGGAACACGATGCCGAGGAGCTGGCCCAGGACCGCGACGGGGACCGCAATGGTCATGGCGGTCTCGGCGCTGGCGCCGGTGAGGCACGCGAACGCGGACGCGATGATGCTGCCGAGCACCATGTCGGCCGGCACCGCGGCGCCGACGTTCACGAGGCCCATGCTCACGAGCTCCGCGGCCGCGCCGACGGCGAGGCCCGTCATCGGGTCGCCGAGGACGACGCCCACGAGCGTGGCGCCCACGAGCGGCTGCTCGAAGTTCAGGCGGCCGAGCAGGCGCGAGTCGAGCATGCAGAACACGCTGACGAGGCCCACGAGCAGGGCGCTAACGAATGTGTTCATGTCTTTCTCCTTTCGGGGACTGCACCGGGGCTACAGCCTCTTCGTGACGTCTGTGCGCGGAAGCGTGGGAGTCTGCTGAACGTAGACCTTCACGCCCATGTCGAGAAGGGCGTTGACATCGGCCTTCTGGGCAGCGTCCAGGAAGACGGACGACCCCTTGCCGCCGATCATCTCGGCGCCGTCGTGGTTGGCGGTCGCGCCGAGGTCCACGTCGCCCAGCTTGTAGGACTCGTAGAAGCGACGCAGCTCCGAGGTGGTGCCGAACACGAACATGACCTTCTCGCCCAGCGTGTTGAGCTTTGCCATCTTCTTGAGCGCGCGGTCGACGGTGAAGACGTTCAGGCGGACGCCCGCGGGCTTCGCCAGGCGCAGGGCGCCCTTCTTGACGTCGTCGGTCGCGGCGTCGTCGTCCACGACGATGATGCGCTCCGCGCCGACCTTCGTGACCCACGAGAAGACGACCTGGCCGTGGAGCAGGCGGTAGTCGAGCCTGGTGAGGACGATCTTCGCGGGACCGTGATTTGCCTGCGGACGCTTTGCCGCGGCGGCCGGAGCCGCGCTTTCGGGAGCGTCGGGGTGCGCGCAGTCCACGATGCCGCGACGGCCCTCCGACACGAGTTCGCGCACGGCCGCTGCGTCCAGCGGACCGTCCGAAAGCGCCAGCGTGAGGACCATGGGCATGTTCATGCCGGCGATCACGGTGACGCTCGGGTGCGCCGCCTGGTACTCGACCATGGAGTTGTTGACGCTTGAGCCCAGCATGTCCGTAAGCACGTACACGGCGTCGTCCGGCGAGAAGCCCTTTGCGAGGGCATCGACCTTGGCGGTGATAGGCTCCTTGTCGTCGCGCTCGAGCGTGACCGCGTGCACGTTTGGCGCCTCGCCCACGATCATGTGGACGGTGTCAAGCGCGCCGGTCGCGAGTCCGCCGTGAGACGCAAGGATAACTTGGTTCATGTGGTCCCGACCTCCCCTTGTTGGCTTGATGTTACAGACATCATATACGTCTTATTATTGTTGTGATAGTGGTCTATAACGTCTATAAACAAACGGTTCACTTTTGCCGGCGAACGGTACACGCGATGGCAACAGCACGACAACAAAAACGGCCAGCCACTGGAGGAGGCGACTGGCCTTTCCTCGGAGGCCAAGGGGAATACCTCCGCAGGAACCAAATGTCATGGCCGGCGGCGCGCAGCCCTGCCGGAAGGAGCGCTGCCGCAGGCGCGCCGCTAGTACTCCACCTTCCACATGTAGCGGCGCGTCATGTAGTCCTTGCCGGTCGCGGCGGACAGCGCGCGCATGTACACGTTGTTCAGGATGGGTGAGAACAGGATGTGGTTGAAGTACTCGCGCACGCCCTGGGGCAGCTCGCCCAGGCCGAGGTCCATACCGTCCAGCACGTAGACGTTCGCGCCGCCGTAGCGCCTGAGGAAGCGCAGGGCGCGCTCGTCCGCCGGGCGGCAGCGTCCCGCGGAAAGCAGCAGGAACACGGGCTTCGTGGCGTCCAGCACCTCGAACGGGCCATGGAAGAACTCGCAGCTGTTGATGGTGGGCGAGTCTATCTGCAGCATCTCCTCGATGTTGCAGATAGAGAATATGTACGCGGAGCCATACGCGGGGCCAGAGCCCATCACGTATATGGTGCGCTCGCCGGCCATGCGGGCCGCCCACTCGCGCGCAGGCTCCTGCATGCGCGCAAACGCCTTTCGGTAGATGCCGTCCACCACGTCGAATGCGCGCATGGCCTCGTCGTAGCGGTCGTACCCCTCGACCTGGTTTGCAAGGCTCATAGCGATCATAAGCGCGATGCTGGAGTTAACGCGCTCCGTGCGACTCTGATCCAGCGCGATGGACTCGTACGCGATCCTCTGGTCGCAGGTCCTCGTGAGGTCGGACTCGTTCACGTACAGCGCCACCGTCGCGGCGCCCAGCTCCTTCGCGACGCGAGCGGCCTCGCACGTCTCCTTCGTACCGCGCATGGAGCAGATAACGCAAAGCGTGTGCTCGTCCACGTACGCCGGCGGCGCCAGCACAAACTCGTTGCTGGTGTACATGTGCGAGGAAACGGTCGCGCACTCGCGCTCCATGAAGTAGTGCGCCGCATAGAACCCGCCGTTCGACCCGCCGGCGGCCACCCACGCCACATGCGTCACGTCGCGCCCGCGAAGCGCGTTGGCCACGACCTCCGCAACCTCGTCCTGAACCCGGACCTCCGCACCTGCCCCGACGGCCTTGCCCATCTCGTCCTTCTCGCCCATGCGCTCCCCTTCCCCCGCGCGACCTAACCGCTCGCTCGTGGCACCGGCGCGTCCCCGCGGCGCCTCCTTTGGGCACACTATATCATATACGTTATATACGTTTGCAATCTTTTGAGAAGAACCGCGCGCCATGGTAACCGCCGCAGACGACACACCGCACCCTCCGCCCCGGAGCGCTAGAATTCTGCCACGGGCGGCCGCGGGGGCCGCCACGCCTGGGAGGGAGCGTGCACATGGGCCTTGCGGACAAGCTGGCAATCGGGCGCGGCATCACGGCGGTCATCGGCAGCGGCGGCAAGACGAGCCTGCTCGACGCGCTGGCGCGCGAGCTTTCGGGCACCGTCGTGCTCACAACCACCACGCACGTGATGCCGTTTGCGTGCCCGGTGCTCGAGGACGCGGACGAGCGCGCCGTGGAGCAGGCACTGTGGTACAGCCGCGTGGTGTGCGTGGGCACGCCCGTCGGCGACGGCACCGGCAAGCTCGCGGCGCCGCGCCTGAAGATGCGCACGCTCTCCGTGCTGGCAGACTACGTGCTGGTAGAGGCGGACGGCGCCGCGCGGCACCCGCTGAAGGCACACGCAGACTACGAGCCCGCGATCCCCGCCGAGGCGGACCGTGTGGTGCAGGTGGTGGGCGCCTCCGGCTTCGGGCTGCCCGTGGCGCAGGCCGTGCACCGGCCGGAAGTCTTCTGCAAGCTCGCGGGCTGCGACGCCACGGACGTCGCCACGCCCGCCCTCGTGGCGCGGGCCATCGCCCACGAGCACGCCGGCGGCCTTAAGGCGGACGTCCTTCTGGTAAGCCAGGTGACGCCCCCGGGCGAGAAGGACGTGCAGTCCTTTGAGCAGGCGCTTCGGAAAGAGGGAGACCAGACGCCCGTGGTCACGTGGCCCGCGCTGGCGTGACGCGTGCGTGCCGCTGCCGCACCACGGTCGGATGTCTAGCGCATGAACGCCGGCATAGCGCCGGTCGCGGCTGCGGCGGCGATCTGCTCCAGAGCGGCCGCGACGCTGTCCTCGCGCGCGGGCCCAATGTGCCAGCGCGCGGCCTTGGCCACGTCCTCACTCGCGTTTGCGACGGCAACGGAGTTTGGCACCGCGGATATCATGGGCAGGTCGTTTTCCGAATCGCCGAACGTCGCGACCTCGTCGAGTGTCACGCCGAGCTCGCGGGCGAGCTCGCACACGCCGGCCGCCTTGTCCCAGCCGTGCGGCGTGATGTCGATGAGCGGGGCCGTGGGGCTGGGGAACACGAAGTCGAGGCCGGGGCACTCCGCGCGCAGCAGGTCGCGCACGCGTACCAGACGCTCGCGCGGGCCAGACACGTGCACGTTCGCCTTGATCCACGGCGTGGGGCCAAGCTCGGCGCGCGTGGGGTGGCCCACCTCGCTCATGACCTCCGGGTGGCCCTCCAGGCTCGCCACGTTGCGCTTTACCAGGATGGCCTGGCCGTCGCCAAACACGTCGTACACGGCGAGCGCCGCACCCTCCACGTCTTCCAGCACTTCCTGCGCGCGGGCGAGCGACGCGGGGTCGAGCACCTCCTGGTGGGCGAGCTCACCGTCGATGTAGACCATCTGGCCGTTGCAGAACGCGCCCGTGGCAAAGCAGGTGGAATCTCCCGCGAACATCCAGCCCATGGCCGAGGGCACGCGACCCGTGACGGGGCCAACGTGCAGGCCCGCGTCGACCATGGCGTGGATGGCCGCGATGGCGCGGTCCGTCGCACGCGGTGCGCCAACGGGAATGAGCGTGTCGTCCAGATCGGTCAGGGCCAGCTTGATCATGTTCTTCTCCAAAGTCTTGCGGATGTCTGCGCGATGCGGATGGGGCAGCGGGTCGGACCAGCGGTTCGCTCGGGCCGGGGACCTACTTCCCCAGCAGGGCCGCCACCTGCGACACGGGCCTCAGCGGGAGGGCGTCTGCGGGGTGGTCGCCCACGATCTTCTCCATCCACACCATGTCGTACCAGCGGCCAAACTTGTAGCCGCAGCCGTGGAAGCGGCCGACCCACTCGAAGCCCAGGTGGGTGTGGAACTCCACGCTCGCGCGTGTGAGGTAGGGGTCGTCCAGCGCGGCGGGGTAGCCTATGCACGCGTTGAGGTTGGTGACGCCCATGGCCGAAAGCAGGCGCTCGAGCGTGGCGTACAGCGCGCCGCCGACGCCGTGGCCGTGCGCGTCCTGTGCCACGTAGATGGAGAGCTCGCAGGCCCAGTCGTACGCCTTGCGCTCCTTGAGGGGGCCGGCGTACGCGTAGCCCAGCGCTTGGCCGTCCGCGGACTCAGCCACGAGGTAGGGATAGCGCTCCAGCGTACGCGCGATGCGCTGGCGGAAGTCTTCCACGCTGGGGACATCCCACTCGAAGGTTATGGCCGTGTCGCGCACGTAGGGCGCATATATCTGCAGCAGGCGCTCCGCATCGTCCGGCGTCGCCATCCTGATGCGCGTGCCCTCCCCTGCCGCCGCGCCGGCATTTTCCTGCACCATTGCCCTCCCGTCGCTCGTGCTCACGAGCACAAGACTACTACGGGCGGATGGACGGCGGGAGTGCGCGCGACACCTTTCACAAACGGGACGACAGCGCTTTGGAGAAGCGCAGAGTCGAATTCTAACGCTAGCTTAGAGCTGAAGCTCTTCGATCAGCTTCCTCATCTTGAGCGCCCAGCCCAGTTGTTCTGCAATAAACCCAGGCCATTCGCCCTCGTTGCTCTTAATCTTGCAGCCGTCCTTGTAGAAGCGCAGACCCGACGCCTTTTTCGCGTCGAAAGGCTTCGCCTTCAGTCCAAGCCTCGCCTCGAAAAGCGATGCGTTTTCGATTGCCTTATGACCAATGTCTTTATCGTCTGGCACATAAAACTCGATACCGGTTCGGCCGTGCTGCGTGTCAATCAGGAGCGCTATGTGATAGGCACTTGTGCCGCATCGGAGAGTAGACCAGTGGTCCTTCGTCGGCTTCTGCGGACTAAACACCTTAAGAAAATTGGGAGTCGAACGTGCAATCTCGCGATACTTAGTCCAATACGACAGCTTGACACGCTCGGTCTCTGACAGGTTCTCACTCGGCCTCAGGGCCTTTGTCCACTCGTTCGGCTGCTCCACAACGTTGAAGCGGGGAGCCGGCTTAGAGTCTCCAATAGTCCAAAGCTCAATCTCAACGAGGAAGAAGCCAAAGTCGTTATCGGTGTGCTCGTTAAGCCATTCAATCGCCTGACGGTGCTCGTCACGTGCATGGGAGACAACCCAGATAATGACTTGGGCGCCTTTACCGGCAGCATAGGTAATCACCTTGCCAAGGTGGTCGTGATTCGTTTCCTCGAGCTGGTTATCGATGATGACCTTACGTCCGGTGCCGGCTTCCTGTGCGTAGATGTCCACGTTAAATGATCCCACAGAGGATTCAGTCTCAATGAGCTCGAGCTCAACGCCAACCGCTTCGCCCAGCATATTCAAGTTGGCTGGGCTCGAAAGCCACTTGGTGAAGTCGAGCGCCTCATGCGGCCAGACCTTACGCAGCTCAACCTTCTTCAGATGATCAAGGTCATAGCCCGTCTCTCGCGCCTCCAGTGCTCAACGTCCACGTCACCGACAAGTGAATCATACTCTTGGAGACCTTTGTCCCAGGAGTCTGGGCCATCCACTTTCCCGAAGGAAAATCGAGCTCTCGCTCACAAAGGATGCGCCGTTGCGAGGTGGACATGCAGACTACTTGCCAAAGGTGGCGACGCGGTGGCGAAGAGCGCGGCTGTTACAGCCGGCAGGCTGATACCCTGTTGTCATCCAGCAAACCAAGAGGAGCCAGGCGATGAGAGCGTTCATCCAAAGCAGGAACGGAATCCCACGAGACATGAGCCAGTACACCGCGTGGCTCGGGTTCAAGAACATGGGGTTCGAGACAGTTCCTTTCGAAACCGTCGACGACCTAGATGCCTGCGACCGCAAGGATGTGGTCGTAGGCGGTCTGGGCGTCGTCCGTGCCAGGCTCCGCGCTCTTGGCGCAGATACGAGCGAGATTGACTACCCAGAGGAACTCCGCCCATTTCTGGGTAGGAGGCTCTGGAGGACGACTATCGACCACGTGAACACCGAGGTTGGCACGTGGCCCCTGTTCGTGAAGCCCGTCGAGGGCAAGCGGTTCACCGGGTGCGTAGTCGCCGGCACGAGGGACCTCATCGGCAAGGGCTGCTGCGGGGAGGACTTCCCCGTCATCTGCAGCGAGGTGGTCGACTTCGTCTCGGAGTACCGGTGCTTCGTAAGGTACGGGGAGACCCTCGACGTTCGCCACTACCGCGGAGACTGGTCGAAAGCACCAAGCAGGGAGGTCATCGAGCGGGCGATTGCCGCGTATGCCAGCGCGCCGGCCGGGTACGCCGCCGACTTCGGCGTCACCTCGGACGGCAGGACGCTGCTCGTAGAGGTGAATGACGGCTACTCGCTCGGTCCGTACGGCCTGTGGCCCGAACTGTATGCGCAGCTGCTGTCCGCCCGCTGGGCCCAGATGGTCGGGACCAATGACCCCTGCGACTTCGGCGTGCCTGTGCCGAGGATGTAGAGAAGCGCATAAAGCAGCAGGTCAAGGAGTCAGCGTACGGACATCACGCATCTCTCGCGGCTCGAGAAGCTTGCGGCTGTAGCGACTCATATATATCGCATTTCAGTGAGCGAGAAGTTCATTTTCGCCAGGTGCCTTCTCGGACAGCCCTTCTCACGTTGCGCGTTTAGTCGCCGAGGCCAGATGCTGCGATCGATGCCCGCGGAGCCACCCCGCCGGCGCCCGCCTGCACGAAGCAGTCCAGGACGCCCGCCTCCTCCACGTCCATCACGTCGGCGAGGAGCTTGATGCCGCGGTCGTAGTTGAAGACCTTCGTCTCGTAGGCGAAGTCGATCGAGCCCGTCTTGTATCCCACGTTGCGCGTGTAGTCGTCGAGCCCCGTCACGGAAATCTTCGGGATCATGATCTCCTTCGCGTTGCGGCCCGCGCGCGCCATGCGCGCCGGCGAGTTCAGGCACGAGCTCGTCGCCTCGCGCTGGTACACGCGGTCGAAGATGGTCGTGTAGTTCTTGATTGCTGCGATGCTGTTCGGCATGTCCTAGCCCTCCTTGCCCTCGTCGGCGAGGCCGGCGATCCTCTCCCAGCGCCTCATGTACTGGGCGCCTCTACCTCCCGATGCTCCGGCGGGCTCCAGGCCCGTCGTTCCCTCGGCGCCGCCCTTCGTGCCGACTCCCTCGAAGAGCCACGGCTCCGCCTTCGCGAGCGCCTCGACGTCGCCGTCGTGCTCCGCCAGGAGCGCCTTCGCGGCAGTGACGGACCGCGCGCCGGCGGACCTCAGCGCGAACTCCGTGCGCTCGTCCGCGAGGTGGGCCTTCAGGTCGGCGATCTCCTTGCCGAGCGCCTCGGTGGCCTCGGCGGTCTTCGCCGCCTCCGCGACCTTCGCCTGGAGCGCCTCGATCTCGGCGTCCTTGGCCTTCAGCTGCGCGGCAAAGTCCACGGAATCCGTGCCTCCTACCTGCGACTCCGGCTCCTGCCGCCCGCCGTCCCGCGCCGGCCGGATGCCCTCCTGGCCTTCCGTCTACCTCCCCTGCACGCCATCCTGCTCACCGTCCATCGAAACCGCCTTTCCGCGTCAGCGGGCAAAGAGAAATGCCCGCACCTTTTAGGTACGGGCATTGTCCGGGCGCGTCATAAAGAGATTGACATATTCAATGCAGTGTATTACAATGAATACATTAATGTAAGACAACAGACAAAGGAGGCATTTGATGCCAACTATATCAATCAGGGTCCCCGACGAGCTGAGGGAGCGATTGGAGAATATGGCTCGAGATTCCAACTCGAGCATGTCAGCTGCGATTACGGAGGTGCTGCGCTCGGCGACCGGTATGGGCCGGGAGGACTACCCAGAGGACATGTCACCGGTGACGCTCAGCAGCGCGAACAGGATGATCCTCCTCAACCAGGAGAGGCTGCTTGCCAGCGTCGATGGGATTGACGATGACGAGCGTGAGCGACACCTGCGCAACGCGGAGATCCTGTCGGACGGCTACACGGGCCTGTACAGCGAGGTCTTTGTGGAGCTTCGCCCGGAGGTGTCGAGCAGGCTGTGCGATGAGGTCTACGACATACTTGACATGTTCAGGGTGCTCCGCTTCTCCTACGAGGCGCTTTCCAGTGAGGAGAAGAGCCAAATCGACGAGCATGAAATTAGTTATCAGGGATTCGACTTCCAGCGAGACGAGGGTCGTCTGGCAGAGCTCGTCAACTTCATAGTGGACAAGGAGACCTACTCCGAGCTCCTCCCAGAGATTGAGAAGTATACGGACGATGGGAATTCCCACGGTCCCAGGCAGGAGGTGTACGAGCGGATGCTCCGCTGCTTCAAGCAGGTCTACCGCAAGCACCTCATGAGCACCACCTTGCTGTCGCTTGACGAGATAAAGCAGGTGGCAGACGCAGCCAGATTCGACTCGGGATACTAGAGGAAGACGGCGGACGGGGTTGAGCGAAAGCCCCGTCCGCTATTTGCACGCAATGAAAAACGAAGGTGAATTGGCCAAGCCATGGTTCGTGAGTGAAACGAGCTCACGCCCCCAAGCCGGAGAACCTCTCGTAGAACGCCTTCAGCCTGTCCATAATGCGCTGCTTCATCGTCTCGTAGGCGCCGGCCCTGCCGAAGCGACTGGGCTTCCTGAGCATGAGAGAGGAGACCTCTGTTCCGCTCTCCGGGATACCGCCGTCGCGGAACGCGCGTGCCACAAGGTCGCGCGTCTTCTCTTCGTCGAGGCTCTCTTCGCCGATGATAGCGGAGAGCTCGGCCTCCCGCTTCTCGGCGACGTACCTCTTCCAGTCGCCTTCCACGTCCTCGGAGTGGTCGAGCCCGTCGATGAACTGCTCGATGAGGTCGCGTTTGTTGCGCAGCTCGTAGCTCGATGCGATGGCGCGCTCCACGTCGGCGATGATCACCTTGTCCTGGCAGTTGGAGTCGTGGTACTTCTGCACCAGCATGAGGATGTAGTCGATGTTCACGTCCACCTGTTTGAGCAGCTCCACCTCGAACACCAGGTCATCGTTGATGATTGCCTGGTCGCCCGCCTGTGGCCTGTACTTCTTGTACAGGTCGGTGTAGACGCTGCGGTAGTCCTGCTCGTCGCGCGGCGGCATGGGGTCGTCCTCGGCGAACTCGTCGAAACTCGTCAGGATGTTGCGCAGGCGCATAATGACGCCCCACAGACGGATAAAGTCCCTTTCCGCCTCCTCGCCAATCGGATTATCCCCGGGCGCCAGCATGCTATAAAGCTGTGAGAGCCTGTTGCGGTACTCCGCAAGGTACTCTGCGTAAGGTTTCAAGAGAACAATTCCCCCGGCGTCCTTGTCGCCGAACAACGATATAGCCTCATTGACCTCGTCCTCGAGGTTCCGGAAGCAGACGATGTTTCCGAAGTCCTTTACCGAGTTGAGTATGCGGTTGGTACGGGAGAATGCCTGAATAAGCCCATGGAGACGAAGGCTCTTATCCACCCACAGGGTATTGAGAGTAGTGGCGTCGAAGCCTGTAAGGAACATGTTTACCACGATTACCAGGTCAATCTCACGGTTTCTCAGGCGCTCCGAAAGGTCCTTGTAGTAGTTATTGAAACCGTCGGAGCCCCCGGATGTTGAGAAGCTCGTACGGAACATCTCGTTGTAGTCAGCGATGGCGTCCTCGAGGAAGTCACGATCGGGAGCGTCGAGGCTGTCGACGTCAAAGTCCTCTTCGGGTAGGCCGCTTCCAGAGTCGTCCGTGTTAACACCGAAGCTGTAGATGAGTCCTACCTTCAGGTTCTCGCCGGAGCGATTCGCCTGGATACGCCTGAAGGCTGCGTAATATGCTTTCGCCATGTCAATCGAGGCGGTTGCGAAAAGCGAGTTGAATCCCATGACGCGCCTGTCCTTGAGCATGTAGCCGGTCTGGCGCTTCGTCTTCTGATTGAAGTGGTCGAGGATGTAAGAGACAACCTGGTCTATTCTCCGCCTGTCCGCGTACGCGCCCTCACGATAGATGTCATAGACCTTTTCGTCTGGGAACTCATCCTTCTCCTTGACGGTCTTGATGTAATCAATGCGGAAGGGCAGCACGTTGCCGTCGCGGATGGCGTCCACGATTGTGTAGGCGTGAAGGCAATCGCCGAAGGCTTGCTCAGTCGTGCGCAGGTGAGGGTCGCCACCGGTCAACGCATTCTCAGCGAAAATTGGAGTGCCGGTAAAGCCGAACAGGTGGTAGTTCCTGAAGTACTTTGTGATGGCGCGATGCATCTCGCCAAACTGGCTGCGGTGGCATTCGTCGAAGATAATGACCACATGTCTATCGTAAATAGGGTGATGCGGGTTCCTCTTGATGAAGACACTAAGCTTCTGGATGGTTGTCACGAGAATAGGTTTCTCGTTGTCCGCGAGGTTGCGGGCAAGTTCTGCGGTGTTCTTGGAGCCGTCGACGGCGCCCTCTTCGAACTTGTTGTATTCGCGCATGGTCTGATAGTCCAGATCCTGACGGTCGACGACGAACATCACCTTGTCAACGCCCTCCATGCCAGCGGCTAGGCGAGCGGTCTTGAAGCTCGTGAGCGTCTTGCCCGAACCGGTGGTATGCCAAACGTAGCCACCGGCGCGCTTGGAGCCAAGCAAACGTTTGTCGTTCTCGCTCACGAGGATGCGGTTCAGGATGCGCTCTGTTGCCACGATTTGGTAGGGGCGCATGACTTTGAGTACCTGCTCGGTGTCGAACACGCAATAGCGCGCGAGGACGTTGAGGATGGTGTGCTTCGCGAGGAAAGTCTTTGCGAATGGTATTAGCCCGCGTATGGGTTTGTTATCGGATGCTGCCCACCAGCTGGTGAATTTGAAACTGTTCGAGGTCTTCCTGCCCGTACGCTTACCATTGCGAATCTCCTCGATGTGGGACCATCTGGTCGTGTTCGAGTAGTACTTGGTGTGTGTGCCGTTGCTTATCACGAAAATCTGCACATACTCGAAGAGGCCGCTGCCGCTCCAAAAGCTATCACGCTGGTAACGTTCGATCTGGTTGAACGCCTCTTCTATGGCCACGCCACGCCGCTTGAGCTCGACGTGAACGAGAGGGAGCCCGTTCACGAGGATGGTTACGTCGTAGCGATTCTCGTAGTTGCCATCTTGGGCGTACTGGTTGGTCACCTGGAGACGATTGTTGTGCACGTTGCGCTTATCGATGAGACGGATGTTCCTGGTCGTGCCATCGTCCCTTATGAGCGGTTGAATCCAGTCCTCCTGGATACGGTGAGTCTTCTCGACGATGCCCTCATTTGCCGTAGCAATCGAGGTGGTGAAGAACCTCTTCCACTCGCCATCGGTGAACCGGAAGCCGTTCAGAGCCTCCAGCTGTGCCCGGAGGTTCGCGATGAGCTCTGTCTCACCGTCGAAGGTGACGTACTCGTAAGCCTGCTTTTGAAGTTGCCTAATGAAAGCGGCCTCGAGCGCAGCCTCGCTTTGGTAGCCTCTGTCGATGTCATTGTCACTAGGCCCCACCGCACAGACGGTAGCCCGTCCGCCCGTTGCCATAACGTCGAAGGAGACGTCCGAAGGTAACTCGTCTGCGGCGGAGGAGCCAGCCGCAGACCCTAAATACTCATACTCGAGCTTTCCAGGACAACCATCGTTGGAGGTCTTCTTATAATCGCTTTGCGTCATGTCTAGGATACCCTCTTCTTGAAAGCCAGCAATTTGTCACGGTAGTACTCGTACTGCTTGTGACGCGCCTCGATCTCTGCGGGGAGACCGTTGGTCACGTCTGAAAGCAAGCTCTCAAATTCATTAAGGACTCGAGCAATCCGTGCCTGCTTTTCATGCGATGGAATTGGGATTTTTATTTTTGAGAGAGAGCTCGCGGCTATCCTGGTCACTTTTCCTTCGGAAACATACCTGAGCTTCTGTTTAGCAAAATCTCTAGTTTGGAAGCAGTAGGCAAGATAAAGAGGATTTTCGTTGTGACTGAAAATCTGGCAGTCATCATGGACCGCAATCTTGCTATCTCCCATCCAGGCGGTCGCTCTCGCAATATCTTCCGCTGTCTCTCCAGTGCAGGCAATTACCAAATCACCTGGATTGGCGAACCGCAAAGTGTCTCGAGTGGACTCAAAAAGATGAGTTACGGGCTTATATGTGTACGTTCCAAGCGAGGTGTAAATGTCAGCGTAGTGTATTGCTGGGATACCTGTCGAAGCATAATCACTTTTCGTGAATCGACGTCCACGTGAAAAGGAGCCAATCTCGCCTAATGGCTTCAATATCGTGTTTTCTGCATCATGAAATATCAGCTTATCTCGGTAGTAGGCGTACTGTGCCTTCCGCGTCTCCAGCTCCGTCTCCAGCTCCGTCTCCAGCTCCGTCTCCAGTTCTGCGAAGGTGTCCAGCACCCGTACAATCTCCTTCTGCACGGGCATGGGTGGAATGGGGATTTTATACTTTAGCAACAGCTTGTCAGAGATTGCAGGATAGTTCCCTCTCGTCTGGTTAGCTTCGAGATAGTCCCTGAACTTCGTTGTTCCGAGAGAGTGAAGGAGAAACCCCCCGTCTATGACTCGGGGTCGCAATACGCAATAGCCGGTACTGCAAATCTGACCGTTGAATTCCTCGCCGATGCGACAGACGCGCATTTGAGTTGGTCTCGTCGTGGCAAAGATTACATCGCCTGTATGCACAATTTGTCTTGCTCGACTCGGCGCATTGTTCGCATCAATGACCTCAGTATGAGCAATTTTGTGCGTACGAAGGCCAACTGAGGAAAGGTCGATATAACTAAACTGAGATGTTGTTACCTCCAACCAATTAATATTCGTCGCCTTCTCGCAGACTTCACTGAGAGCCTTGTACTTCACGCCATCTGGGCAGAGCCGCTCAATCAGCTCGTCGATTCTGCTCATCGGGCGTCTCCTTCTAGGTCGACCACGATGGCGTCGATTCTCTCGCGCAGCTCCTGTTCGCGGGCGACGATGCGTTCAATCTCGGCGTTGAGCTCCTTGATGTCGACCTCTTCATGCGTGTTCTCCCTCTCTACATAGGAGCTCACGGAGAGGTTCACGTTGTTGGCGACGATGTCGTCGTTGGAGACAAGCCTGCTGAAGTGCTCAATCTCCTCGCGGTTCGTGTGCGTGCGGTAGATGTGTTCGATGTTTTCATCCGAAAGGTTGTTCTTGTTTCCGACGTGGACGAACTCCTTCGAGGCGTCAATGAAGAGGACATCGCTCGTAGCCTTTGACTTCTTCAGGACGATGATGCACGTGGCGATAGTGGTCCCAAAGAACAGGTTCTCAGGTAGCTGGATGACGGTGTCCACGAAATTGTTCTCGATGAGGTACTTTCGGATTTTTCGCTCTGCGCCTCCCCGGTAGAGCACGCCAGGGAACTCGACGATTGCCGCCGTACCGTCGGCGGAGAGCCAAGAGAGCATGTGCATGGTGAAAGCAAGGTCCGCCTTGCTCGGCGGTGCGAGTACGCCAGCCGGGGAGAAGCGGGGGTCGTTGATGTTGAGTGGATCGTTCTTGCCGTCCCATTTGATTGAGTATGGCGGGTTGGAGACGATCATCTCGAAGGGCTCTTCGTCCCAGTGGGCGGGGTGCTTGAGGGTGTCGCCCAGTGCGATGTCGAACTTGTTGAAGTTGATGTCGTGCAGGAACATGTTGATGCGGCACAGATTGTAGGTAGTAAGGTTTATTTCCTGTCCGAAGAAGCCCGTTCTAACGTTGTCCTCGCCAATCTGTCTTGCGGTGTTGAGCAGGAGCGAGCCGCTGCCGCAGCAGGGGTCGTAGACCTTGTTCACCGACGTACGGCCAGCGAGGGCGATTTTGGTGAGCAGGGTGGAGACGTACTGGGGTGTGAAGAACTCACCACCGGACTTTCCGGCGTTGCTGGCATACATGGTCATGAGGTATTCGTAGGCGTCGCCGAAGGCGTCTATGCCGTTGTCCTGGAAGCGCTTTCCCAGCTCCATCGAGCCAATCTTGTCTATAAGAGCCTTAAGCTTCCTGTTGCGCTCGATGACGGTATTGCCGAGCTTGGCACTGTTGACATCGAAGTCGGCGAAAAGGCCCTTCAGATCACCCTCGCTAGTGGTGCCGGCGGCGCTGCCCTCGATATCTTTGAAGACGCGCTCGAGCACCTCGTTAAGGTCCTCATCATGCTTGCCGTCCAACGTTTTGCACCGCACGTTGCAGAAGAGCTCACTAGGAAGTATGAAATAGCCCTTCTCGGCGACGGTGACGTCGCGGCCATTTTCAGCGTCCTCGTCCGGTAACGTAGTGTAGTCGAACCCGTCGCCTTCCTCGACGTTCAGGTAATCAGTCAAGTTCTCGGAGATGAAGCGGTAGAAGAGCATACCCAGCACGTACTGCTTGAAGTCCCAGCCGTCCACGCTCCCGCGTAGGTCATCAGCAATCGACCAGATCGTCTTATGCAGCTCGGCGCGCTGCCGTGCCGCCTCTGCGTTGGTCATGTCATACCCTCATCTCAGTAGTCAGTTCGTTCGGGTGGCTCAGATTGGCAAATCAAGGCACGTTGAGTAGATGCAATATGTACGGAGAGCGGACAATCGTTGCTACCCAAACTTCTTATCATCCGACTTCATGCCCCGAGCGTCCAGACTTGAAATGCGAACAAGTAGCGGAGGACAGCCCAAAGGCAATAGGCGAGCTGATGGTAAGCCGTTCGCAGAACACCGTCTGTAATCGACGGATGAGAAAAATATCACCAAGTGAGACGAAGGTAAGCCGGCGCCTGAGAGAGAAGAGCGAAAAGTTGCTCAATAGTCAGCATCTGAATGCAGCGTACAAAGGTCATTCGTCGTTAGGGGAAACCAAGCGGCATAGAGGCTTGTAGCATCGACGAATCTAAAGGATACATACGAAAAGGGGGAGGTCGCCACCATGGGGAACAGAAACGTCCACACGTTCAGGAACGGCGCCGAGACCAGGACGCTGGAGTACGGCCACCTCGAGACCGGAGAGGCGTACGTGAGGGAGACCGACAGAGGCGACATCACCCAGTTCTGCTATGGCGCCCCTGTCCACGAGACCACCATCGGCTTCCGCGAGAGCGAGGACTACTCGCTCGAGGACGTTGCTGACACGCTCCGCAGGCACGCTGACGACGTCTACATCGGCGACATCGCCGAGGCCCTCAATTTCTGGGGCTTCCCCCACGAGAAGGACGAGAAGGTCCTGACATCGTAGCCAAACCGGCGGGCGAGAAGGACGACAAACCCGAGAAGGTCGAGAAGAGCGTGGCCGTCGCAACCGTGCGACGGCCACTTTTTTGCGAGAAGGACGTTGGCTTGCCCCACCACCCCACGCGCCGAGGGAGACGTCGCGGCGCACCGCCGTCGCGTCCGCTGCGGGTGTTCCGCCGGGGCGTGCGTGCCGCAGGCCTCCGGACGCGCGGCCCGTCCCCAGCGCGGGCGGCCCGCACGCGAACGATGGTCGACGGCCGCGCTGGCGCGCTATCCCGACGTCTCCCCGTACCACTTGCGGCGGTACTCCTCGCACGTCATCAGGCCTGCCGCGACCTCGTCCATGTCCTGCCGCTTCTCGGAGGCGGTGTCCTGCACGATGGAGTCGTCGTATATCACGGACACGCCGCCCTCGTCGGGGAGTCCCTCGCCCATGTGACGGGCGCAGGCGAGAAGGGCGTGCGCAACGCACGCGAGCGCCCCCTCCAGCGCGTTCTCGTTCTTTCTTATGTTGCGCATGAGGGCGCTGTTGTCGCTCGAGACCTCCGTGGCCGTCTTCACGTACCCCACGTTGTCCAGGTCGAAGTAGTTCGTCCCCAGGCCGCAGAGGTCGCCCAGCACCTGCAGCGCCAGGCGGAACGCCTTGCCCTGCGCCTCGGCGCGCAGGGTCGGCGCGAACTCCTGGATCGTGTCCTCGGTGCTCATCACCTTCCGGAACACGGTGCAGTCGCCCTTGCCAAAGGGGATGGGCACGCGCCTCCCGTCGGCCGTCCTCTCCTGGTCGAACATCACGTCGGAAAGGAACACGCGCATCTTGCCCGCGTCCACCTCGTTTATGAGCGCGTCGTAGGCAAGGTCCACGCTCTGCACCGCGTCCACGGCGTCGGCGAACACGCTCTGCCCGTAGGGCGAGAAGTCCACCCTCGTGTTCGGCACCGCCGGCCGCACGATGCCGAAGGTGGGGGAGGCGCACCCCGTCGCCACGTCCGCGGCCACGCCCGGCACCGCCACCTCGCGCCCGTCGCCGTCGAAGCAGACCGTGCGGATCCGGTACGCGTCGTCGTCGCCCACCACGTGCATCTGCAGCTGGTCGAGAAGGGCGCCGCGCGAGAAGCACCTCGTGACGAAGGCGCACTCTCGCACGCACTCCGCGTCCCAGGACAGCGGAACCACCATGCGCGCGTCGTAGTGCCTCACACGCACCAGGCGGCGCCCCACGTCCAGCCACACGGCGAAAGCCCCGGTCCCCAGCCCGAACGCCCGCACCACCGTCTCCTGGGCCCTTCCCCAGAAGTTCGTGGTCGAGAGGAGCGATGCCAGCCAGTCGGTGCACTCCCGGCTCTCGCAGGCCACCACGGTCTTCTCGTCCAGGAGCAGAGACCCCCACTCCCGGCACACCCGCATCGCCGGCATTATCGTGCGCCTATGCACCTGGTACACCCTGCCGAACCCGTCGGTGTCCCTGTAGTCGTAGAACTCGCCCACGGCCCGCATCCAGCGGTCCCACTCCCTAACGTGGGGCTCCATGTCCTCCAGCGCCCGCGTCGAGTACCCCGCGCCCCTCAGGTACGCCCTCACGTACTCCGGCACCCAGTATTCGTCTCCGCCGACCCCGTCTACAGCCATCTGCCCTCCGCTCCTCGTCAATCAGGCGAGAAGAGTATCCACTCCTGTCACAGGAGGATTCCTCTTAGCTGCCAGCCAATCGCATTGTCGAAAAAGGTCGAGCCAGCTACCCCAGAAGTTTTCAACATTGCTTTGGCTATTCAACATTCGAGGTAATAGCGCATTGGGTACGATAAGGGAGAACAAGTGATCGCAATTGTGTGACGCCACAAGGCTGGGAGGCATATGGAGAACGGCACTCTGGAGTTCGAGATACCCTGCGACAACGAAGGCTACGTCCTGCTGCAGTGCCCCAAGTGCGGGGAACTCTTCAAAGCAAGGCCGTCAGATATCGAGAGCGATTCCGTCTTGCATATCTACTGTCCCTCTTGTGGACTTATCTCGGACTCGTTCCTCACAGACGATGCCATAGACCTTGCGATGGCCATGGCGTCGAACTGGGCACTTACACGGCTGGACGAAGAACTCAAGAAGATAACGAGAAATGCCGGGACCCACGGATCGCCTGTCAGCCTCGAACTCAAGATAAAGTGGGAGGAGGAGCCTGAAACGCCACTCATGCCGTCGGTCGAGGCCCTCATCAGCGCGACGTGCCCAGACTGCGGACGCACGGCGAAAATCTCGCCACTCCTTGCCATGTCGTCACATACCTGCCCCTTCTGTGGAATAGGACAATTCAATGACCGATAACAATGCCGCCCTCAAGAAGCTGCTGTTTGGCTACCACGCGGAGGCAAACACGATGCTCCGCGCAGGATATTACGATGTCGACGATGCCATAGGCAGGTTCATTGCGTACATCGAAAGCGAGAAGGTTATCCGCGATTATCTGGAAGACTGCGTCGAGAACTACGTACCCAAAGGATTTGATGCAAAAAAGATTGTAGAGGAGGTTAGCTCCCAGTATGGGATGACCTTCGCGCACTTCTCGCCTGACTACAGGGGCGAGTCGGGCGAGGTCTACCTGATTCTCAAGGCCATCCTCGGTGAGAGTGGGATGACGAAGGGGAACCTTCTGCTTGGCTATATGAATGGCTCCAAGAAGTACGACGACATGGTCAAGAATTTCATGAACAAGGTTGTACGGAAGCTCGTTGACGGCATTGACCGCTACCTCACCGAGCTTGGCATTGAGAAGGGGCTGAGCGACGCAAACTACTTCCAGCTGCAGCAAAACGTCAACACGGGTGACAACAGTAACGTAGCGCTTGGACAATCCTCCAACAACTCGACGGTCAACGTAAGACAAACCAACGGCATCAACGGAAAGGAGCTTGACCAGCTTCTCGGAAGGCTCGAGGACGCATTCGCTGATCTCGATGATGCGCAACAAGCGGAAGCTGAGGTATACAGGGATGGCCTGCGAGATGCCCTCTCGGAGTCCAAGCCAAAGCTCAGCATCATTAAGGCCATGTACACCGGTCTGAAGAAGATTGACGGCGGAGTCCAGTTCGTTGCGGCTCTGGCGGCTATCGGGTCATTTCTCCAACAGATGGGGATATTGGTACCGTAAGGGGCAATTATGCCCCACGAGCAGGCATTCAAACGTATCCGACCATTGGCCATCGAAAACTGGTTTAAGGACATGGTGGAGAAGGTCGCTTCAAGCGAAGGTTAAGTCTGAGTGCTGAGTTTAGTTAGGCGAGAAGAGCCACCCCCTCGGCCTCAGCTCGCCCTCAGCACGTCGTCCATCACGGCATACCGCACCGCGTCGATGCTGTGGTAGTTTCTGTCCGGCATCTCGTCCACCCAGGTCCCGTCGCGGTCCCGCTCGAACTCCTTCAGCCGGAACTCCTCGTACGCCAGCGGGCACCGAACAGGGTCAATCATGATCTCCCGCAGCCCCGCCAGCCACTCGTAGCTCAGCCGCCGCATGTTGCTCTTCCTCGCCGGCCGCACGCGCAGCCCAAGCTCGCGCCGCCACACGGCCATCGACTGCTTGCCGTCCGGCGTGGATAGACCGCTTTGAGGTTGCGCCCGCCAGTTACCGTCCGGTGGCGCAGAACCAGGCCATCTCCCGTGCGTGTCGCATGGGGCAAACGAGGAAGGTCTTCGTCCATCGGCTGCTCTGCAAGGACACCATCGACGAGCGAATCATGCAGATCCCGGCAAACTAGCAGCGAATATTCGATGCCTTCGCCGACAGATTGGTCGCGGCCGAGCAGGTCGACCAGGCCTTCAACCGGGAGACGATGGACCAGATCGTGCAGATGAACTCAGAAAGTACGCCGGACGCCGGCACGCAATAGGGAAGAACTGCCCTCATCGCAACGTATGCGGTGCCTAGCAGCGCAGATGTTCGGAACCTACTCGACTAATCGAATTACATTAATCGGGGGACCAAGTCGCCGCGTTTTGCATTTGCTTGGGCTTCGATTCCCAGCTGCCGATGCGGCTGAGTTCTTCCCGTACAACTTCGCGCGGCACTCGTGGGGGGCTTGCCGGACGGGGTTGGCGCGCGCCCGTTGTCCTATCCTGGTCAAATGTCATGGCGGAGAGGAGCATGCGTATCTTGCCCGCGTCACCCCGTCGATGAGCGTGCCGTGGGGGAGGTCCGCACGATGTCTGTAAGACACCATGAAAGTTGCCAGCGCCGTGTGTCCCGACAACGAGTTATAGGGGTAGTGTCAAACGCAGGAATCGATGCACTAGAGCTCAAGTGGGCAGTCCCAGCTCCCCGCTTACTCCGTTCTAGTCCGTTCTGCTCCGTACTACTCCTTTATTCGCAGGTCAGAATACCTGACGAAATCTTCCTTACCGCCGTTATAAGGGTGTTGGCCCCCTAGCTGCTTCGACTTACCCCGCTTTAGTCCGTTCTACTCCTCACCTGCCTCCGAAGACGGACTTGGAAAAAGAATAGTATTGCGGGGGTCGCGCGTGCTGTCACCGCAATCCGGCAGGGCCTTCCCCAAGCAGCCACGCCAGAACCTCAAGAGCCCCAGGAATGCTCCTACCGTCTTCCGGTTGGTCGCCCGAGCCTCGCGCGGACAGCGCCGCATGGAACTCGTCGCCCGCAAGCACCTGCTCCACCGTATCGTCATCTGCCATGATCGTGGGTCCCAGCAGCAAGCTCTCGGAAGCCTCCTCGGTTACGTTGCGGTAGTCCTCCCCAGGCGCGTCGTCACTCAAATCCACCAGATCGCCGCACCACCTGCCGCCCCATTCCTCATCAACTGTCCCCATCGCGTAGAGGAGCACGGTGGGGTCGATGCGCGTAAACTCGTACCTCACGTACCGTCGGTACACGTTGGAGATGGGTCCCTGCCTCCTGTCAACGAACTCTCGCCTCGTGCGGTTCACGCCGTAGCGCCAGCTCCTTACGCGCAGGTCGAACGGTCCGGTATACGGCTCGTCGAATACGTCGCCCCGCTCCTCGAAATGGAGATAGTCACCGTATCTGTGGCCCCGGGCCTCCTCAAAGCGCCCCGTTACGTTCTCAAAACGTTTCAGTATGTCCTCGTAGGGATAGCCGTAGAACTTCGCGAACAGCCTATGCGAGCGCTCGTCGTCGAAGGAGCCTTCGGTCCAGTAGTCACCGACGTAGATGACCGTGTCTCCACGCCAGGGGCCTGCGATCATCGTGCATGCCGCGTCTGTCATCTGCTGCCCAACTGCCGCAGAGCATCCAAGCGTGAAGCCGATGCCCTCAAACGGATCGTCGTCTATGTACTCACACTTGTCGGGGTTTGCCCAGATGTAGTACTGGCTCGTCCTCCTCGCCCCCGTTCGCCATCGGCTCTTCGCTCGCTCCCATTCTCTCATGGGTCCCGCCGTGGGAAAAGAGGCTGGTAGAATGTACTGATGACATCCGCGACGACGATAGGGGGCGCAGTGTCGCACATAGCATGTCTCTGCGGCAACGACGTTCGCGAAAACAACTACGAGAACGTGTGGAACTTCGTAGCAGACTCGCTCATGGATGAGCTGGCCGACAGCCAGGCATTCTTCGGCCTCGAGTACCGTCCCGGCGAGAAATCGGAAGTTTGGCACTGCCAAGATTGCGACCGGCTCATCCTTTTCGATGATGGCGGCATCTACGTTACGCGCTACATGAGAAGGGTCTCCGGGGGCAAGCCGCCCGTTGGGCCTGACGCCCGTCGAGGCGTGCTCTACAACGATGAGCTCTTCTTCGACGAGATCGATAGATATCTCTCGGAGAAGACCAAGCGTGGTGAGGCACCCGACTATGAGTTCTTCGATGCCCAGTACGCGGAAGGCAACCCACTCCTCACGTCCCGCATCATGCGCAGGGAGGCATTCGACAACCCCTCGAGTTCCTTCGGAAACTGGTATCGGGCAGAGCTCTCCAAGACGTCGCTTTCGATCTTCGATCAGGGTGATGTTGCGTATGCCTACCCTTTGAAGCAATGGCTCGTGAGCCCCGAGGACATGGCCGAGCTCGCGTAGCGCACGACGCCGACCTGGCCCATCCGGCCAGCGGCCATGGCGGACGCGACGGACTGGACCTATCCCACCACCTATCCCACCACGGCGATGCAGCCCGCGACGACGGCGCTCACCACGCCGATGAGCGCCAGCGGCACGCACCCGTCCACGAACGAGGCCAGCGCGCCCAGGCGGTAGTACAGCATGTAGCACACAAGGCTCACGGCAAAGCCCGCCACGGCGAGAAGTGCCACCAGCGCGGCCGCGCCCGCCTCGCCGGCGCGGCCCAGCGCCAGCGCGCAGAACGCCTCCATGCCGAGCCACGCCACGAAGAGCACGAGCTCCGTGGTGGGCTGCCGCCGGAACGCGCGCTGCGTCACCGCAAGCAGCGCGAAGTACAGCGCCGCGGACCCCAGCGCGAAGACCCAGGGCGCCCAGGCGGGAACGAGCCTTGCCGCTCCCCCGCACACGCGGGACGCCCCCAACAGCCCGCAGACGACGGCCCCCAGGATCGCCGCAATGCCCACGACCCCAAGCGGCCCGTGGGCAGACCCGCCGCCCACCTTGGGCCAGAAGAATATCGCCCACCACAAAAGGTACAGCACGCAGCACGCGGCCATCAGCCAATGGCCCTGCCTCATCTGCTCAAACGCAATGCCGCCCATGGACTGCCTCCCTTGGGTCCGGTCGCGGGGACGCCACGGTCCCCGCCCACCCATGATAGCAACGTAGCTATGCGCTTCTCGACAACCGCCTACCTGCCCAGACACCCGATGGGGATGACGTAGACCCCGTCACCCCTTCTGTACGAGCGCTCCCCCAGGCCAACCAGGACCGCAAGGAACTCCGGCTCGCGCGTCCGCGCCCTGGAGTTTCTTGTCAGCTTGTCGCGCATGCGCAGGAGGTTGCCCGCGGCCTCGTCTGCCTTGTTCTCGCCCAGCTTCACCTCGAACGCGCCCCACCTTCCGGCCGCATCCTCCACTATCGCGTCGACCTCGAGGTCGTTGTCGTCGCGGTAGTAGTGCACAGGATCCTGCGACGCCTCCGGCAGCGCCCGCGCATAGACGCACAGGTCACGCATGCACAGGTTCTCGAACACCAACCCCAGCGTCTGCCAGTCGGCCTTGAGCGACGCCTCGTTCATCTGCAGCAGCGCCACCGCGAGCGATGGGTCAACAAGGTAGCGCTTCGGACTTGTCCGGAAGCGCTTTGGCGAGCGGGCGGGCGGCTCCCAGCCCTTGATCGGCAGCGCCAGATAGAGGGACTCAAGCAGTGCGATGTAGTTAGAGATGGTCGTGGGAGATATCGCGTCTCTGGCATCCGCCTCGCCGTACATGTCCCGCGCCATTGTCTTGCGCGTCGTCGCCTGGCCAAGGTTTCTGGCAAGGCTTCCCAAAAGGCGCCTGGCAACGTCGGGGCTGCCGCCCTTTGCGGGGACGCTCTGCTCCACGGAGGCGTCCACGTAGTCCCTCGCTATCCGCAGCGCGCGCGAGGGCCTCACGCCGACGGCCTCGGGCCATCCTCCCCTGCAGCACAGCGTCACCAGCCGGTCTGCATCCATCTTGCACGTGGCGTGCGTAAACCTTCCCTCGAACAGACCTGCAAGGGACACCTCGCCCGTAGAGTCGCCGGACTCTTGCAGGGACATCGGCAGCATGCGCACCCTTCCGATTCTTCCCACACCGCTGTGGTGAACCCGATCCTTTGCCGGAGTGGAGGAGCCCGTAAGTATCCAGAGGCCCTTCTTTCCACCCGCGTCATCGACCTCGTGACGCACGACATCCCACAGCGAGGGGGCAAGCTGCCACTCGTCAATCACGTGCGGTCGCTCCCCCGCGAGCGCGGCCTTGGGGTCCGAGAGCGCCATGTCCAGGTTCTGTCCCTCGTCCAAGTAGATGATGCTCTTGGCGTGCCTGCGCGCCGTCCAGGTCTTGCCGCACCACTTGGCACCAGCAATCTCGACCGCACCATAGGTCTCGAGGCACTCGTCCACCTCGTCGTCCACAATGCGCGGCAGGTATCCCGCGGGAGCCACCGACATACCATCGACCTCCAAAGCTCGACACATTGCCATCTAGCTGCAATTACTACGCTGCAGTCAACAGTATAGTGTCAGAATCCGCGAGTTTAGGTGTCGATTTCCGCGCTTCTCAGTGTCGATTTCCGCGCTTTGCGGTGTCGATTTCCGCGCTTTGCGGTGTCGATTTCCGCGCTGGCATGGTCCCCCGCGCGAAAAAAGGCGGCGCCAGCCACAGCCGACGCCGCCCCAAGCTCGTGTGCCAGATTCGCGCTAGATCCTCGCGACGGCCTTAATCTCGACCTTGCCGCCGCCGGGAAGCGCCGCCACCTGGAACGCGGCGCGCGCGGGATACGGTGCCTCGAAGAACTCGGCGTACACCTCGTTCATGGCGCCAAACTCGCTGATGTCTGCCAGCAGCACGGTGGTCTCCACGACGTCCGCCATGGTGGCGCCGGCCGCCTCCAGAATGTTCCTCAGGTTCGTGAGGCTCTGGCGCGTCTGGCTCTGGACGTCGTCGCCGGCGAGCTTGCCGGTGGCAGGGTCGATGCCCAGCTGGCCGGACACGTTGATGGACCCGTTGGACACAACGCCCGCGGAGTAGGGACCAAGCGCCTTGGGGGCCTTGTCGGTGACGATGGCGGTCTTGTTCATGAGAAACTCCTTCACTTCCTGCCCGCATGCGCGGACGGCCAATGGATAAGTAAAACGGGGCCAAGAAACCCGCGGAGCTCGCTGCCCGCGGCGCGCACGGCCCTAGCGAGCCACGTAGCGGCCGGGCTTCTCGCCCGTGGGCTCGCCGTCGCGCACGGCAAGCGTGCCGTTCACAAAGACAAGCTTGGCGCGCCCGTGCGCCTCAAAGCCCTCGTAGGTGGTGTAGTCGACGGCCTGGTGCTGGCTAGCCGCGCTGATGGTCCAGCGCGCCGAGGAATCCCACACGCAGATGTCCGCGTCGGAGCCAGCGGCAAGCGCGCCTTTGCGCGGGTACATGCCAAACACGCGCGCCTGGCCCTCGGAGAGCAGGTGCAGGTAGTCCATGGGACCAAGCTGCCCCTCGAACGTGGTCATGATGAGCGCCGGCCTGTGCTCAACGCCAGGTCCCCCGTTGGGGATCTTGGTGAAGTCGCCACGGCCGCGATCCTTCTGCCCATGCAGATTAAACGAGCAGTGGTCGGTCGAGATCTGGTCCACCTCGCCGTCTGCCACGGCCTCGCGCAACGCCGCGATGTCCGTGGGCTTGCGCAGCGGCGGGCTCATCACGTACTTGGCGCCGGCAAAGCCGTCCTCGCCCTGCTCCAGGTAGCGGGTATCGTCCAGCAGCAGGTACTGCGGGCAGGTCTCGAGCGACACGCGCACGCCGCGCTCGCGGGCAGCACGCACCTGCTCAAGGCCCAGGCGCGTAGAGCAATGCACCACGTTCACGCGAGCGCCCGTAAGCTCGGAGAGGCACATCAGGCGGCTGATGGCCTCGGCCTCGCACTCAGCCGGGCGGCTTAGCGGGTGCCCCTCGGGCCCTGTGATGCCCTCGGCAAGCACCCTACGCTGCAGCTCGTTGACAAGCGTGCCGTTCTCGCAGTGCACGCAGAGAATGCCATCGAAGGGCTTGATGGCCTCGAGCACCTCCATGGTCTGGGCATCATCCAGGCGCAGGTGATCGTAAGCAAAGTACGTCTTGAACGACGTGATACCCGCTTCGCGCATGTCCGCGATCTCCTCGCGGGTATGGTCGTTCCAGTCTGCGATGGCCATGTGGAAGGCATAGTTAGCCGTGCAGGTGCCATCGGCGCGCTTGTGCCACTCGTCGAGCGCCTGGTGAAGGGTCATGCCCTTGTCCTGCGTGGCGTAGTCCACGATGGTTGTGGTACCGCCGCAGGCCGCGGCGCGCGTGCCCGTCTCGAAGCTGTCAGCGGTCCAGTCCATGCCCGTCCAGCACTGCATGTGTGTGTGCGCATCAATGAAGCCCGGGTAGACCCAGCAGCCCGTGGCGTCGAAGACCTCAGCGTCCGCAAGCTGCGCCTCGTCAACGCCACCGGGAACAACGTCCGCGATCTTGGCGCCCTCGATGACCACGTCGCCGAGAAAGACTCCCTTCGGCGTGACCAGCTGGCCGTGCCTCAGGACCTTGCGTGCCTGTGCAACCATACAACCATCCCCTTACAGAGAAGAGCCCAGCTCGCCGGGGGCGCCGTCCTTCTCGCCCGCAGCGGGCCATATGTCCTGCCCGGATTCCATGGCCTCGCGCACAGCCACCAGCTCGCTGGCAACCCGCTCGAGGTCGGATGGGGTGTCAATGTCATCTAGCTCGGCCGGGTAGTGCGCCTCGACGAGCCGCGTGGCAGCAGCAAGGTCTGGATTCCTACGCAGCAGCTCGCCTCCTCCCACGTCTCCCTCGAGGCCGAGAAGTGCGTCTGCCAGGTAGCCCGGAAAGATTACGGGGCTCCCTGGCTTGCCCTGCCACGCGAGGCGCGCCACGCATTCAGGATGTGCGGCAAACTCGTCGAGCAGGGCCTCGACGCTCGCGCCAGAGAGCAGCGGCTGGTCGCCCTGCACAAAGAGGTAGCCCGCGCGCTTGCCAAGCGCCTCGACACCCGCACGGATGGTCTGGCTCTGGAGCGCCCCTGCGGGCTCCACACATGTCACGTGTCTAACCTCGCACACCGCCCGCACGCGCTCCCACCTTGTGGAGACCACCACGTCCAGGCGCTGCGACACCAGGGCGTCCAGCGTGTGCGAGACCACCACGCGACCACGCAGCGGCTCAACGAGCTTTTGCCTGCCAAAGCGCGTAGCCTCGCCGTTTGCCATGACCACGCAGCCCAGCCTGGGCACCCCAGCAACGCCTGCAAACGCTGCCGAGAAGCCCACGTTTGCCGCAGCGGTAACGCCTTGTCGCCACGCCTCATAACGATGGAGGAAGTCCTCCCCCTCGGGCGCAAGTCTCGAGCTCCCACCCTTTTCGCCACCAATTGAGCGCACGGTAAGCGGGAATCCCAGGGCACGCTCGGCATCGTGCAGAATGCGCATGGCCTTGGTGTAGCTCATGCCCATGGCCTTGGCGGAGGCAGAGAGGCTACCCGTCTCGCGAACGCCAGCGAGCAGAGCCATGGGACCCGGGCCAAAGAAGCGCCCGCCATCCTCATCAATGAGGAACGAAAATACCCGTGGTTCCATGGCCCTCACCTCGCGCGCATTGCCGTTGCGATGCCTACATGCTACCCACGGACGATGGTGCCAGTCTTGCCGGCAATACCGTCCGCCGCACGGTCGAGCTCGGTGATGAGCGACATACGTCCGGAGCCGGACTGTGCAAACTGCAGCGCCGCCTGAACCTTGGGCAGCATCGAGCCGGGCGCAAACTCGCCAGCTTCAATATAGCGCTGGGCAGTCTCGGGCGTGAGCTCGTCAAGCTCGGTCTGGTCGGGCTTGCCAAAGTGGATGGCGACCTTCTCGACAGCCGTGAGGATGACAAGCGCATCGGCATCAAGCTGCTCGGCCAGGCGCGCGGCGGCAAAGTCCTTGTCGATGACGGCGGCGGCGCCCTTCAGGTGGTGGCCCTCGGTGTGGTAGACGGGAATGCCGCCGCCACCGCAAGCAATAACCACGTGGTCGGCCTCGACCAGCGAGCGGATGGTGTCAAGCTCGACGATTGCCTGGGGCTTGGGGCTTGCGACCACGCGACGCCAGCCGCGGCCGGAGTCCTCGACCACCGTGTAGCCACGCTCCGCCACCATGCGACCGGCCTCCTCCTTGGTCATGAAGGCACCGATGGGCTTGGTGGGGTGCTCGAAGGCGGGGTCGTTAGGGTCCACCTCAACCTGAGTGAGCACTGTGGTCACGCCGTGGTGGATGTCGCGGTTGGTCAGCTCCTCACGGATGGCGTTCTGGAGGTCGTAGCCAATGTAGCCCTGACTCATGGCCACGCAGACCGAGAGCGGACAGGGGATGTACTTCTCGGGATCAGAGCGCGTGAGCTGGGTCATGGCCTCCTGGATCATGCCCACCTGCGGTCCGTTGCCGTGCGCCACGATGACCTCGTTGCCCTCGGCAATAAGGTCGACGATGGCCTTGGACGTGTGCTTCACGGCCGCCATCTGCTCTGGCAGGTTCTTCCCCAACGCGTTGCCGCCCAGTGCGACGACGATTCTCTTGCCCATGTGCTCCTCTCCGTTCTCCCCTTGTCGCGTGAAAAAAGAGCACGGGCCGGCCAACCGAGCTCACAGGCTCGGCCCGACCAGCCCGCGCGTTCCCTTGCGGGTGCTGCGCCAGTCGCCCCGATGCCCGACTTAGGCCTCAAGCCAGCGGCTGCGGCCGCGCTGCTCGAGCTCCTCGAGCATGGCAATGGGATCCTTGGCCTTCTGCAGGAAAATCATGGCCGCCACGGCGTACGGCTTGTAGCTGGCCTCCTTGTAGAGACCGTCGCGGTGGAGGTCAAAGACCTCGTTCGCAACCTCGCCGTGCTCGCAGGAGACGCCCTCGATGTCGGCCGGCAGCGGGTGCATGTAGATGGTGTCCATGCCGTTTGCGGTCTTGGCCATGAGCTCGGGCGTGCAGTGCCAGTCCATATGGGTGGCGTTCTGGGCGAGAAGCTCCTTCTCCAGGGCGTCGATGCCCTCGGAGTCGCCGGCGGCGTACAGCTTGGTGCGCTGCTCCATGGCGGCGTACGGCGCCCAGCTCTTGGGGATCACGATGTCGGCGCCCTCGAAGGCCTCCTCCATGGTGTGGGCCTGGGTGAAGGTCGCGCCGGACTCCTTGGCGTACACGCCGGCCTGCTTCACGAGCTCGGGCATGAGGTCGTAGCCCTCGGGGTGCGCGAGCGTCACGTTCATGCCAAAGCGGGTAAGCAGCATGATGAGCGACTGCGGGCAAGAGAGCGGCTTGCCGTAGGAGGGGCTGTACGCCCAGGTCACGGCGACCTTCTTGCCCTTGAGGTTATCGAGCCCGCCAAACTCGTTGATCAGGTACAGCATGTCCGCGGAGGACTGGGTGGGGTGGTCGGAGTCGGACTGCAGGCTCACCAGGGTCGGGCGGTGGTCCAGGATGCCGTCGCGCCAGGACTGCTCCACGGACTCCGCGACCTCCTTCATGTACGCATCGCCCTCGCCGATGAACTTGTCGTCGCGGATGCCGATGACGTCTGCCATGAAGCTGATCATCGTGGCGGTCTCGCGCACGGTCTCGCCGTGGGCGATCTGCGACTTGGACTCGTCCAGGTCCTGAAGCTGCAGACCCAGCAGGTTGGTGCCGGAGGCAAACGAGAAGCGCGTGCGCGTGGAGTTGTCGCGGAAGTTGGAGACCGCGAGGCCGGAGTCGAAGATGCGCGTGCTGATGTTGCGCTCGCGCAGGTTCCTGAGGGCGTCGGCCACCAGGTACATGGCCTTCAGCTCGTCGGTCGTCTTGTCCCACGTGTGCAGGAAGTCGTTGTTGTACATGTTCTTGAAGTCGAGCTTGGCAAGCTGCTCGAGGTACGGCCTGATGGTCTTCTCGCTCATGGCGTTACTCCTTGCTGTTGTGTCGTGATGCTACTTGATGTCGTTGTCCGTGAGGGAGGCGCGGAACTCCGTCGCGCTGCCGTCGGCGGCGCTGGGGTCGTACATGTTCAGGGCCGCGACGTACAGGGCCGCGCACGTGGGCAGGTCCTGCTTGTAGGTGACCTCGTTGGGCGCGTGGGCCTGGGACTCGGCGCCGGGGCCAAAGCCAACGCAGGGGATGCCGTAGCGGCCCTGGATGGAGACGCAGTTCGTGGAGAAGGTCC
>ERZ506791.38-NODE-38-length-110078-cov-7.383347_pt1 | contig 110078 bp, 110 predicted proteins | sample MGYA00513184_ERZ506791 | MGnify/ENA metagenome assembly ERZ506791
GAAAAAGCAATGCCAATTGAAATTGGTGATAACACATGGCTTGGAGGTAATGTCGTTGTTTTACCAGGGGTAAAAATAGGGCATGGTTCAGTAATTGGCGCTGGTAGTGTCGTTACCAAAGATATACCACCAAATGTATTAGCTTTTGGTAATCCCTGTCGTGTTGTTAAAGCCATTGATCAATCATAATTCACACTATTAAAATATAAGTATTACTAATTTTATAATAAAGATATTGGTTCTTAAAAAATCAATATCTTTATTTATTTTTTCAATCTTTGAAAAACCTCTATTTTTCTTGCTCGAAGAAATAAAAATTGCTATATTAATCTTAAAATATGATGGATTTACAACTAAATAACGAATAGCTTTGAGTATCATCTCGAGAGCTATTTTGTTTTTCATGGAGAGTATGAGGACAAGAAAAATGAAAAAACTACAAATGAAATATAATTTATTGCATATTTTATATTGGATGGCAACTTGTTGCATTTACGGATATGTTGCCGTATTTCTTCAATATAAAGGAATGAGTAACACTGAAATCGGCATTGTTTCTGGAAGCGGGTGTATTTTAACGATTTTTTTATCTCCGTTTGTCACATCTTTAATTTCAAAAATAAAAGGCCTAACAATTAAGCAGCTATTATCTATTATTTATTTGATTATTGCTGGAGCTTTTTTAACTTTAGCTTTAGTTGATTTATCAGTTATTCTAATCATGCTTTTATATGTTTCAATGATGTCATTAATTGTTTCAACAGTTCCTTTTTTATCAATGATTGCAATGAACTATATTCAAGACGGAAAAGAAATAAATTTTGGCTTAGCAAGAGGAATGGGTTCTATATCTTATGCTGTTAGTGCTGTGCTCTTGGGTCAGTTCATTGAATTTTTTAACCCGACTATTTTAGCATATGTCTTCGTCATTTCTGCAATTTTAGATTTAGTAATTTTATATTCTTTGCCAAATACCAATGTTAAACAGGCAACCCATAAAAAAGAGGGGAATATTTTTACAATTATTAAAAATTATAAAGTCTTCTTTTTCATTCTCTTAGGCTTCTCCTTTATGTTTGCTGCTGCAACTTCGCTATCAACTTATTTAATCAATGTCGTTAAAAATCTTGGCGGTAATACTTCATTGTACGGTGTTGCAATCTTCTTCATGGCAGCTAGCGAAATGCCTGTTATGGCAATTACTCCAAGGTTAATTAGAAGATATGACAGTATCACTTTAATTATGGTTGCAGCTTTTTTCTATATTATTCGAAATTTTACTATTTGTCTAGCACCTAGTCTCCCTGTTTTATTCATTGGAATGATGATGCAAAGTTTATCGTATGGATTACTAACAGCAGTGATAACTTACTATGTAACATATAACCTCAAAAGTCATGATCAAATGATGGGTCAAACAATGATAGGGATTATGACTTCTGGGGTAGGATCTACTATAGGAAATCTTTTTGGCGGTATTTTACAAGATCAATATGGTTTAAATATGATGTTTATATTTGCATGTTTAATTACAATAATTGGAGTAATAATTATTTTTTCAACTGGTTACTTTCAAAAGAAACAATTGAATACACCCACTAAACAATAAAAAAGAGATTTTACTCTAATTAAGTTAAAATCTCCTTTTTTATTGTTCAACCTACAAATTAAAATAATTAACATCTAAGTAGTATTTATATTTACTTTTAGTCTAAATAATCAGGTTCACTTAATACCATAATTATTTTTTCATATATTCACATACCCGTTTTAAATCTTCTCGTATCGGCAGTTGTTGTGGACACATCTTTTCACATGCTCCACATTGTTTACAATTTTCAGCTTTAGCTTCTGAAACCATTTTTTCTAACTTTGCTTTAAATTGATCATGACTATCATATACAAAAGCATTATTCCAATATTTAAAATTATTTGGAATATCCACTCCAAATGGACACGGCATGCAATATGCACATCCTGTACAACCATTTTGAGTTCTTGCTTTTAATGTATCACGAACATCTTGAATCAAAGCAACTTCTTCAGCTTTCAAATACTCAAAATTTTTAAAAGTAGCTAAATTATCTAGTACCTGTCCATAAGTTGACATCCCGCTAAGCACTACTTTCACATTGGGCAAACTGGCAACATAGCGAAGTGCCCATGATGAAATACTTAAATCAGGATTATATGCTTTAAATTTATTTTCGATATCTTCTGGTAAATTTGCTAACGAACCACCTTTGATCGGTTCCATAACTATAATTGGTATATTATATTTTTCTGCCAATAAATAGCCCTTCATCCCTGCTTGAATATCCATATCCATATAATTTAATTGTAATTGACAAAAATCCCAATCATGATATTCAAGAATTTCTTTAAAAACCGGATATTCATCATGGAAACTAAATCCAATATTACGGATTTTCCCTTCTTCTCTAAATTCTTCACACATTCCAATCAAGTCATATTCTAATACTTTTCTCCATTTATCAGCATCTAAAGCATGTAATAAATAAAAATCAACATATTCAACATCTAATCTTTTTAATTGATCTTCAAAAACTTTTTTTGCCTCTTCTTTACTCGAAACATTCCAAATTGGTAATTTTGTCGCTAAAAAGAAATCTTCACGTTTATACTTTTTTAACACTTTACCAACAAACGGTTCGCTATCGCCATTATGATAAGGAAAAGCAGTATCAATGTATGTAACCCCTGATCCAATTGCCTTATCAATCATTTTTTCTGCTTCTTTTTCATTAATTTTCCCATCCTCATCTAATGGAAAACGCATACAGCCAAACCCCAATAATGATGGTTCAATCCCTAAATTGTCAAACTTTTTTGTTTTCATTTAAAGTCCTCCTAATATCCTACAACATACTTTCATTATACTATTTCACCATTTTTTTTACCATATTTAAATATTTTTAAGAAAAATATTTCTTCTTGTATGTTATGATATAAAAAAGGAGTTTATTTTATAATGGAAAAGAATTGTAAATTATTTGACTATATACTACTATTTCTTGCCTTGCTATCATTATTCTACTTCATTATAGTTGTCACTAATTCTCGGTTTATCAATGCCTATATACTTTATCCGATTTTTACAGCATTATTAATGTGTTATGCTGTATATGAGTTACATTTTAGAAAAAGTATTCTATCCTCATTACCTAAAATTCTTAATTATTCAATTAAAGGAATTATTATTATTAGTGTAATTGTATTTATAATTATCGAGGGTTTAATTATACATGAGGTTAATAATAAGTATAACAAACGCAGTGATTTCCTCATTGTTCTTGGTGCTCGTTTATACGGCGACAAACCTGCACCACTATTACGTTATCGATTAGATGCAGCTGTTGAATATCATCAAAAATTTCCTGATGTCCCAATTATTGTAAGCGGAGGACAAGGCCACGGCGAGAACATCACAGAAGCAAAAGCTATGAAAGACTATTTAATCAACAAAGGAATAGATGAATCATTGATTATCGAAGAAAATAAAAGTACTAATACAAATGAAAATATTATCTATAGTAAAAAAATTATTGAAACATCGACTACTGAAGACTATGAAGTAGTTATAATAACTAATGGTTTTCATTGCTACCGAAGTAAACTATTAGCAAATAAACACGGTTTAGAAGCTCATACATATGCAGCTAGAGAAAATTTAGATACTGCTCCACACTATTATTTAAGAGAATTTTTTGGATGTTTGAAAGATATGATATTATCTTAAATATTCCACATAGTTCACACATTTATTGATAATTAATTTAGTATACTATTGAATGGAGGGGTGATTATGTTTAGTAAATTATATATTACCATTAAGGCAAGTGACAAATTTGACGATTCAATTATTGATCCTATTTCTTTTATTCTAATAGATTGGGGAGTTGATGGAAATCTAATCGACTGGGATATTTATCCAAGTCGTGCTAAATTAGAAATTAATACTGAAAATGATAATTATCAGACTTATAGTATAACTTATCAAGGGATGCAAACAATCATGGAATTGTGCTATGAGTGTGAATTTGTTATGACAATTATTGATAATGATGAAAAAAGCGAGAGTTATACAACATATTTCAGTCGTGAAAATTCCAATAACTTTGAAACAGATATCTCAGAATTATTAGAATAAAAACTCAAAGAATTTAAACTTTGAGTTTTTTTATTTTTTTTTACATTTTCTCTTTACATTTATCAAATTTTTATATATAATCATTCTTGCGTTGAGAGTTAATAACCTCTTAACAAAGTAAATATGGCGGTCGTGGTGAAGTGGTTAACACACCAGATTGTGGCTCTGGCATTCGTGGGTTCGATTCCCATCGACCGCCCCATTTTTATTAAATAATCTAAAAAAATAAAATAAGAAGATAAATCATACAAAATAAAGTTATATACTTTATACTTGATTTCACAGTCATTTAAGCATATAACTACTAGATTTTATCTTTCCAATATGGTAAATTTCTATATAAACAAACCATATTTATATATTATATGATTTATTATCATATGTGTCATGGTTAAGTGCTAAATGACTATGCTCAATCCTGTTTCATTGGTAGTGAAACAGGATTTTTTATTTAGTTGTTTCGACTGTTTAAGTATATCACCTGAAAACATAAAAATAAATAAAAAATTGAAAAAATAACGATATTAATTATACCACTGCTTGATAATTTAAACATTTTTTAAATACTCATATATCAGTTTATAGAGTACAACTCTATTTTTAATCAAAATATTTCTCAATAATAAATTGTTAGACAAAATTTTATTTGATATAATACGTTTGTTATCGTCCCTCCTGTTTGGAGAGGAGGTGGTATAATAATGTCCGATTTGATTATTTCTGTCATGGCAGGTGTAATAGTTTATTACATATGCAAATAGTTAGACAAATATTTATAACGATAACTAGCCTAGTGTTAAGTTCACTGTAAAAACCAGAAAAGGTAAGGAGTGCATTCCTTACCTTTTTGTTTGCATTGTGATATAACAATGCCCGATTTACAGATAGATTATAACATTTAATCTATTCAATATCAAGTATATCTATTTTTTTACTGTTTATACCATTTTTTATCATATATTTTATTACCGCCAATTCTTTCCATAATATCCTTGCAAAGTAATTGAGATATGTAATTTTATTCTATTTCATTTTGATCCCATTTCCTTCATTTCTCCCATAGCAATCAGTTCCCTGTTTAATTTAAATATTGCGAAATCAATATTCAAAACAATTCTACTGCAGCAATTGAAAAAATATAATTATCACAGTCAAGAATTCTACAGTACTTACCATTTCACTAGATCTATTATCTGTAATCATCAATCTGTTTAAAGAATTATCTAATACCTATACCATCTTTGGGATTTAATCTATTATTTGTTTTTATTTCCATTCCCCAATTTTTATTTCTATATGAATCTTTGGATATCATTCTTTTAGTCGTACTTTCTGCAATATACTTCACATTATCCCACTTTCTAAATTGCTTTCTAGCTTCTCCTTCCAAAATTTAACTTTTAATATTACATCTCTTTGAATTTTAAATAGTTTCCCACATAATATTAGAAATTATACATAATTTACAGTTCTGCAATATAATCATATATTTTTTTCAATTTTCTAATATCTTTTTTACTGTAACTGCCTTTAGTCATCTGCATTTTTAAACTCACCTTTAGATCATATAAATAGTCCTCAATTTTATTTTTTTCTTCACTTTTAATAACATCTTCAATTTTTTGAGCCGTTTCTCTCTGAATTTTATTATTCACATGTAAATACGTATCCGTAATTTCTATATTTTCATGCCCAAGACGTTTTGAAACGTTGTAGACATCATTGGTTATTTCCAACATCATGGTAGCATGAGAGTGTCTAAAACCGTGCAGATTCATATTAGAAACATTGGACAACTCTTTATATTTAATAAAAAAAACGATCAAGAGTAGAATACGACAGCATTTTTGTATCACCAAAGACAAAATGATGATTAATGTTACAACTATATTCAGTCTTCTTATTAAGGTAATAATTAAGCAGCATTTCATTCAGGCTGTCATTAATATAAATAATACGATGTGAACTGAAAGATTTTGGTTCTTTAACAACCTGACCTCTACCTCTTACGCGACAGGCAGTAGAATTAATTGTTATTGTCTATTCTATCAGTTCTACATCTTTCCACATCAGAGACAGTGCTTCGCCTTTGCGCAGTCCAGTATAGAAAAAAACATTAAACAGTACATAGAATTTTTTCTTCATCAACATGACTTATAAACCTGTTGAAATCTCCGATACTCCATATAATTTAACATTTTTTATGTTTTTCCTTGTCAACAAGAGTATGGCTACGTTTTATCCTCATGACTGCTCAACTGTCGGTGTAAAGCAATTCATTAAAACACTATATTTAATCAATCGTTTAAGCAGTTCTACAATTAAATTAATATATGACACCGAAAATACATCACCACTTCTACTTCCATAGACACCTTCAACCATATCCTTTTGAAACTTCTTAATGGACTTTGGATCAATAGCTTCTAATTCTATATTTCCAAATACAGGTTTCAAATGAGATTTATAACGATATTTAATAGAATCTGTAGTCGTAACCTGATTGATCATATCGACATCTTCGATATATATGTCAAATAATTCATTTAAAGTCATAATACATTCCTCCCATAAAAAAATCAGCTTTAATAATACATTAAACTGATTTATTATACTACCAGAATATTATTCAAGCTGGCGTTTTTTCTTTATCTTCTTTTTTTCTGAAGTCATTTTATGGGAGTATTTATTAAGCTTGTAAAATGAAGTTTTCCAGTATTATCAAGCAAGTTATCAAATATATTCATAGGAACCCCTTCTACCTTTTTATCTGGATTTATCTTACAATCAACAGCATTATACCTAGCCCACAAAGATTTTTTCTTATTGTTAATGTTTATACATCTTTTTTCAAATTTATCTGATTCTTCTAATTTGCATACCACAAATGAATTGGGCCTGAATGTCAATATTTCTTTATCCGTCCATGTCATGATCTCATCAACACGGCCTACCCCGAAATCATGCTCAATATTTTTATTATGAGTCTTCCTTTTTACTTCAACAACAACCCAATCACCTATACTGATTTTCTCGTATTCCGGACAAATAAAATGATAAGGCTTGCTGTTGATATTGATTTTTCTAGAAACACCTCTAGCGAGCCTTACAACAGCTATCTGAAGCTCAGTTGTTTCAATATTAATTCTAATACCATTTCTTTCACCTTATTATTAGTATATCAGCTTATAAAATCAAAAAACACAACAAAAAAATACTATATCCATATATTTTTTAACTCAAAGTAAGATAAATATATATTATACAGTTCACAGAACAAAAAATATAGAAATAAGCCTTTAAATAAAATCAATCAAATTTAAAATTGAATGATAAACATCTGATACACGCTAAATACATATAATCCGCGCGGAGCGACACAATACAACAATTTCAAATTAAATTATTACAAAAAAAGAGTAACGAACATATAGTTCATCACTCCCCACAGATGGAATATTTGGATTAGAGCATTACCCACGCCTTCCTACAGTACAATTCTATTCTACATTTTTTTTGAATAATATTTCAATATTTTTTCAAATTTTATTGCATCTATTCTTTACTTCTGTAATTAGTCCGGTTAAACACTGTACCTGTTCATAACGCAGACTTTCTCAGTACAATTGTTCTTTTAAATGATTATTTACATTTTTAGCTCTAAATAAATCATATGATTTATAAGCAGCTATAAGATAATATATTCGTTATCACAACTACGAAAGAAAAAAATTTAAAAAGAAAAGGATTAACACCTTTAGACTATAGGCCTCAATCCTTATCCATATCAATTTAATTTTAAATGAAACTTAATGATTCAAAACACTTAAAGCCTTTTTATTAAGCTAAAATCAGATTGCTATGTGCTAGTATAGTGTATGTAATTTATAAACTACAATTTTAAATATTAGATCCCAATGTAACTTTGACAACACCACCAGAAAAAGTTGGTTTGATACTTACCATTAATGTGTGTGTCTTAGTTCCTCCTATTACCGGTAAAGTGTAATCAACCTCATATTTACCATAAGCATTAGATGGAGCATAACTAAGGCTTCCCCAACTATACCTGTCACGTATAAATGTTGTCCCAGCCAAAGAATTATATCTACCATCACTTACTTCAGTTATGAAAGAATTGTATGGATTTACCGAACCAGTATACCTTGCTTTCATTGTAATTATACCATCATCATAAGTAAAGTACCTGTTAAATGAGCCGATTGGAATTGTTTCTCTTGTTTTTAAAGACAAATCTTCACCCATTTTTAAACAAATTGTTTTATCTCCATTTTTAAACGTTTTAGTCTGTTCATTTGGATTAGACAGGCTGAATTCAGCCTCGTATAAAACAGCTTCACTTGAAGAATCTGATGCACCATTAACTCCAACAGGAAACATGAACGCACAAACAAATATTAAAGTTAGACAAAGAAAAAATTTTATAGATTTTTTCATAATATATACCTCTCCTTATATAAGATTATGCCAGCAAAAGCAATTGATTTATAACTCCTACCTCATTTATATGATATCAAAAAAAAGCATTATTTTATCAACGTTTTTTTATTTTTTATAAAATTATGGTATTATAAAAATGTAAGAGGAGGGGTAACGATGATTGGATTTATATTTTGGATTATACCTATAATAATCTTTTGGATCAAAACAGATCAAATAATTAAAGCTATCAAAGAAAACACTTCTAAAATAGCTGAAACGAAAGAGGATACAAATAACGATAACGAAAACATCAAATAATTGCCATAAGTAGTTCTAAAATAGTATAAATACTAAGTTTCAGCACTATTCAAAGCAATAAATATCCACCGGCTAAGCCGGTGGTTTTACATTTGCGGGCATAGCCCTGCTCTCAGAGCGCATGTCTCAAGACATTCCTTATGCCTACGGCTACCGCGTGCACTCTGTATTTATTTAGTTTTTCCCTTTTCCTTTTTTAAACGGGTCTTCCAAATCCAGTGTCAGCTGTTCTCTTTCCTGATCTTCTTTTAATTGATTCGCTATATAATTTTTTATTCTTTTCGTATTCTTTCCTACTGTATCTACATAATATCCTCGACACCAGAACTCTCTATGTCTGTACTTATATCTTGCATTTGCCCATCTTTCATATATCATTTGACTGCTCTTTCCCTTTAAAACCCCATAAACCCTGAAACACTATATTTGGGCGGTATTTCTACTAACATATGTACATGATCTATGCATACTTCCGCTTCTATTATATTTACGCCTTTCCATTCACATAATTGTCTTAGTATTGCTCCTACCTCTACCCTTCTTGCTTCATAAAATGCTCTTCTTCTATATTTTGGTGCAAATACAATATGATATTTGCAACTCCATTTTGTGTGTGATAAACTATGTAAGTCATCTGAATACTGTTTATTCATTTGTCATTTCCTCCGTGATATCTTATTTTTGCAGTTGGTAGCCGCATTTATATTATATCACGTGAGGTTTTTCATTATCACTCCGCTAAAGCTTTTTGAGACCCCCAGCCTAGCTGGGGGTTTTATTGCAGACAAAAAATGAAGATGATTATTTATCATCTTCATCAAATTCTTGATAATCGACATCAATTATATCATCACTACCACGACGATACTCTTCTTGGCTATAATAAGCCTTTTTCTTTTCTTCAGTTTTTCTTTGAAATTCTTTGTTATATTCTTCTAACTGTTTAGTATAAAGATATCTTTTTATCGCTGACCAAACAACTAATATCGCAATAATTATCCAAACAATCGGATTAGTAAGTAGATTTAAAATCAAACTTAAGATAACAATAATGATTAAAATTATCAAAATCACATAATACAGTGGCATCAAATCAACTCCTTTATATATAGATATAATACACGTTTATCATTTAAAATCAAATAATTCTTTTAAGTTTACCGCAAAACCATTAGCTATTTTTTCAATTGATTTCAATGAAACATTTCTTGTTCCACGTTCAACATCTGATATATAGTTCTTTGATAACCCGCAACGAAAAGCCAATTCTTCTTGAGAAATATTTTGCTTCAAGCGCAATTCTTTAATACGATGACCAAACTTAACTTCAATTTTATCCATTTTAATCACTCTCCATTTGGATCAATCGTTTAGCCTCTTCACTTATTTTCTTAAATCGATGATGCAAGCCGGACTTACTTATTGTTTGTCCAGTTTCTTCATAATAAACTTCAGTCAGCTCATTTAATGTTAATTCAGGATATTTTTTTCTAATTAAAGCAACAGCACGTGTTTTTTCATCAAGCATGTCTAAACCAAGAAACATATCTACCGTCTCAATATCTTCTAATTGTTTATTTGCTGTTGCCATTGATTTCATTTCATTAGCAATATCACAATTATTCCAGCGATTTACAGTATTTGACATGCTGCGATCAATTCGAGTACTTTCAAAATTCATTACTGACTGGCTCGCTCCGATTGCCCGTAAAAAATCACCAATCTTTTCTGAAGACTTTAAATAAACTACATACTTATTACGACGTTTAATAATCTTTGCATTTAACTCAAACCGATTAATTAAATCAGCAATAAACTGAGCAAATTCTTCTTCATTAAAACTCATTTCTAAATGATAATTTGATGTTTCAGGATTATTAACACTTCCACATGATAAAAATGCCCCTGCTAAATAAGCTCTTGTACAACATTCCTTTTCAATAATCTTGGGATTAGGAATCTGATTAAACCCCAAACCATCCATCAATGATAAATCATCTAAAATTTCCCTTGCTTTAGTAACCTTTAAAATATAAACATTATTTTTCTTTAGTTTCATTTTTCTTGAAACAAGAAATTCGATCTGAGGATCATACTCTTCTTTTAACATTTTATGTATTTTTGATGCAATCTTAGCATTCTCTGTTCTAATCGTTAAAGAAAGACCATGATTTGATAGCGATAATGTCCCATTGATCTTAATTACTGCACATAACATTGCTCTTTGACAACATGATTCAAAATCATTAAAAACTACTTCTTCTTTGACAACTCTTGAAAAAGATACCATCTTAATCCTTAATGATCTGCATCACGGTGTAACCGATGAACTTGATAAACTTTACTGTAGTGATCAGCAAAATAATTAGTTAACGAAACTGAACGATGTTGTCCTCCAGTACAGCCAATTCCAATAATTAAATGCATCTTACCTTCTTTTTCATATTCTTTTAATAAATAATCAAATAAAACAGTCATCTTTTCAATAAAGACTTTTGTTTCCTCTTTATCAATTACATAATCATAAACAGCTTGATCATTTCCTGTTAAATGACGTAATTCTTCAATGTAAAAAGGGTTTGGTAAGAATCTGACATCAAATAATAAATCTGCATCTTTTGGTACCCCATGTTTATATCCAAATGATTCAAAGGTTATTCTAAATGGGTCAATTTTCCCTTTACTAAAATAATCTTCTAATAAATTTTGGAATCTTGCTCCTTTTAATTTTGTTGTATCAATTACTAAATGTGCTAATCGTGAAATCGGCTCTGCTAAACGTCGTTCAAACTCTATTGCTTCAATTAAAGAAGACGCTTTATTTGAAATCAACAAAGGATGAGACCTTCTTGTTTCTTTATATCTTTTAACTAGAACTTCATCATCACAATCTAAAAATACGACAGTTAGATGAATCCAATCTAAATTTGATAATAATCTAATTGCTTTAAGTGCATCATCCAAACTTACTGCCATCGCTACTCTTTGGTATTTGGGATTATCCTGCACTAATTCCGCAAATTCAGTCAATAAGGCAACCGGATAATTATCAATACAACGGTATGCCAGATTTTCAAAACAGGCCATCGCGCTAGTCTTCCCTGCACCTGACATCCCAGTTACAATTACTATTTCTACTTGATCCATAATCTTCACTTCTCTTTCTATGAACATTTTACCAAAAATACACTGATAAGTGTACTTTATTTAAAAAGTTTTAACAATAATTATCGACATTTTTGCAAGTATATTTATGCTTTGTAACTCATATATATAATTATTTGAACTGATACTAATTTTAAGAAATATTAATAGTCGAAAGATGTAGTTATATGATACAATTTAATTAAATACAGAGGGGTGAGGCTATGGATAAAAAGGATAAGATCGACACTTTAATTGATCAATACTTAAATTTTTACCAGCATGGCAGCCAAGCAATCGAACCGCAGCAAAGTACTGATTTTGACAGCTTAATGAACCAGTACAAGTCTAAATTTGATAAACAAATCGCTAATGAGCAAAAAGCAATCAGAGAAAAAGAAGAAGCACGAGTTCTTCAAAAAAAACAGGAAGCGAAACTACAAAGTCAAAAAAGAAAGACCCAAGAACAACAAAACAAGTTGCGTAAAGAGAAATTGCGTAATCATTCCAAAAAAACTACGGCAGAAGTTAAACAAGCCGCAAAAAAATACCAGCACCAAAGTCGTGATTATGATAAAAGCAGTAATCATAAAGGGCTAATTGTTTTAATTATAATAGTTGTCGTCTTTGGGTTAATTTATTTTATTGCCTCTAATCAAGATAATGAATCTACTAATAATACCTATTTATATAATAATTTAAATTATCTAGTCAATGATGCCGTTTTGCAAGAACCTAGTTCAAACGATTTGAGCTATCTGGATAATATTGAAAATAATGAAAATTACAATGTTGCTATCACATATTTAAATTATGTTGAAGATGGCTTAAATTATCTTGATTTAATTAGTGTTACAAGAGGTAATGATGATTTATTAGAAATTAGGAATGATTCTGAGTATTATTTGTATATCAAGTATCTTGACAATGGCTATACAAATAATGTTTTAATCGTTCCTAATGATACTTATTATTGCTCCATTATTGATGAGGAAGAATTAACTATAGAGACTATTGCATTTTATAATTTTGAAGATCCGGCATTAGATGTCTTCACTAATTTATCAGATATTGATATCTATATGAATGTTGATAGTATTGATTTTTTAGAAACAAATGCGGAAATTTTATTTAAACATTATTATTATCAAGCTTATTTAAAACTGCCATATGATGACATTATGGTCATCAAAGAAAGAGATTCTAATAAGGGATATTATGGTTACCTTGATTATACAAATCGCCAAATCAAAGTATATTACTCTGATAATTATACTCACGATGTAACCATTGAAAATATTCAAAATTATCAAAGTGATTATCTTAAAACCATAACACTTTAGAAAAGGGGAGAAAAAATGATTTCAGATAATTTCTTTACAGAACACATGACTATTGTTATTGCTGTAGCTATTGTTCTACTACTTATTATTATTTTATTGACATGCTGGAAAAGAGTTCCTGCTGACAAAGCTTTAGTTATCACCGGATTAAAGAAACGTGTTCTAACGGGTAAAGGGGGTATTCAAGTACCATTTCTTGAAACATCTTGTATCATTTCATTAGAAGCTGTTTCAATGACCACTGATATCACTGAAGCACCTTCAAAACAAGGAATTTTTGTTGATATTGCTGGTACTGCAGTTGTTAAAGTTGACAATAATCCAGAGAAAGTATTAATCGCAGTCGAGCAATTTTGCAGTGGTAATGCTGATCGTACTACTCAAAATATTAAAACTGTAGTTGAACAAATCTTGGAAGGTAAACTTCGGGGAATTGTTTCTACATTAACCGTAGAACAAATTAATGAAGATCGTGTCGCATTCGAAAACTCAATTGAAGACAGTATTACACGAGAATTAGATAACATGGGATTACGTTTGTTATCATATACAGTATTAAAAATTGCTACTCAAGGGGGATATTTAGAAAACCGGGCAATCCCTCAAATCGCCCAATCAAAAGCAGATGCTGATATTGCTAGCGCTGAAAGAGCAAGAGATACCGAAGTTAAAACTGCTGCTGCAGTACGCGAGGGGCAAAAAGCTAAATTAGAAGCTGAAGCAGAAATTGCTCAAAGTGATCGTGATAAAACAATTCGAATGGAACAATATCGTGCCGAACAAGATAAAATCAAAGCCAATGCCGATGTTTCATACAAGCTTCAAGAAATTGAAAATAATAAAATCGTTGCTGATCGTAATGTTGAATTAGCAAAAAAAGAAGCACAAGTAGTTGAAGAACAATTAGTGGCATCTGTAAAAAAACCAGCTGACGCTAAAAAATATGAAACTGAGGTTCAAGCTGAAGCAAATAAAATAAAATCGATTAAAGAAGCCGAAGCTCGAGCTCAAGCATTAAAAATCGAAGCTCAGGCACGCGCTGACGCCAAATTATTAGAAGCTAAAGCTGAAGCCGAAGCTATTCGAGCACAAGGGGAAGCTGAAGCCGAAGCTTTAAAAGCTAAGGGAATTGCCGAAGCCGAGGCCAAAGACCGTTTAGCCGAAGCCATGGAAAAATATGGTGAGGCCGCAATGATGTCAATGGTAGTTGAACGTCTCCCAGAAATTATGGCACAAATTGCCAAACCAATGGAACAAATCGACAAGATTACTGTTATTGATAACGGTAGCGGTGATGGCGGAAGTAAAGTTAGTAAAATTGTTAGTGATGTTGCTGCTAATGGGTTTGAAGTTTTAAAAGATCTAACTGGTGCCGATTTAGGTGAAGTTGTTCGTACTATCGCTAATAAAAACAGTGATAATAAACCTAAAACTAAATAAACTTAATTATTCCTCTTTAATGAGCATTTGCTTGTTAAAGAGGTCTTTTTATGAAAACAGTGAAACACTGCTATTAAATCAGTGTTTCACTGTACCTTTATTAAACCTTCCTGCTAGTTTTTCAAGCATACTTTTTGAAATACCAAATTTACCACATAAAAAATCCTCGATTTCTTCTGGACTTTTCCCTGCTAAATCATTTTCATCTATTCCCATTGATGACATTATACTCTTAACTCGGTTGAACATCTCACTATCACCTTGTTGATACTTATTCATCATATCATTATAAAACTGCTGAGCATTATCTATCTTTTGTTCTTCTTCAATATTTTTTTGATTAAATTGATTTTGACATTCTAATAAACCATCAATTTCATCACTATCTAACCCTAATACATCAAAAAATTCAAGTGCTCGATTACAAATATTTTCTAATTCATATTGATAATCTTCATCAGCTAATTGCTGAACCATCTCTAATTCCTTATAAAACTCTTTGATACTATTGTTTTGAGTTGGAGTTAATAAAATATCTTCATATTCATCATTTTCAAGATCATTTAATACAATCCTCGTATAATACTCTACTTTTTTATGAGTATCCATGATCATCTCTATTTCAATACCAGTAATTTTTGATAACATTGTAACGAATACTTCAGGGTCGATTACCTGGTTACTAAAAGTATATGTTATCTCCTCTAATTTGATAATAGCTTTGATTATTGAATCATTACGATGTTTTTCCAATCCTAAAGAAATAATCTTTTGATATTCAATTATCCCAGCCTGACCAAACTTAAAATATATTTGTGCTGGAGTGATGATCATTCCTCGGCTGCCATCTTGTTCTTTGGTAGCATCAATAAATGCAAGGATTTCAAAAACATTATAATCACCAAAAGTATAAATTGCATTACTAATTTGATTAGGAAGATTCTGATTTGAATAAAAAGAACCATTAATTACAAGACTATCATTAATATAACTTAATATTTCTTCTTGACTCATTTTTCTTACCTCTCTTCATACTGCTACCATTTTACTAAAATAAAAAGCTATTTTCAATCGAAATAGCCCTATCTAAACTAAACTCTTTATTACTGCCCTGATTTCTTTAACTCGTTTAGCTTCGAATTCTGGATATGTTTTAAACCAGCGCCGATTCAATGGTGAAGGATGCGGAAGAACATATGCAGGTTTCCCATTAAAAACTTGATCATTAAAAATCAAATCAACAAAGTTTTGATTAGGAAATATTTTCTTAGCTGCATAACTACCAATGATGATATAAATTTGGTTATCAACTATGTCAATTTCTTGCCTTAACCACTTTTCACTACAGCATTTTGGCGGCAAACGATCCCCACCGCTTTTAGATTTACCAGGATAACAGTGAGCCAAAGAAGCAATATAGAAATTATTTTGATCATAAAATGTTTCATCATCTATATCATACCACTTCTCACGAAGTTTTTTCCCACTTAAATCATTAAATGGTTTTAAAGTATTGTGGACATTTAATGAAGGGGCTTGACTAATTTGCATGATCTTAGCATTAGGTTTGCCCCAGACAACAGGATGAGGTTCATATCCAAATTGTCTTTGACAATAGCGACACTCTTGTATTTTTTGTTTTAATTCTCCAAAATCTTTCATCTAATCATTCCTTTGTATATATTTTAACCTAATTATTCCCAAAAAGAAAAGATTACTAACTATATAGCAACCTTTTCTAATCCAAAACGTCTTGAAATTTCTTTTGTTAGTAGTGCTACAACTTGTTTATCCTCTAATAATACTGGGGTTAACTGTCCTTTAACATTTTCTATTGCCTTCAAAATGTCATTTTGATAATGATATCCTGGCAACAATACAAAAGGAATGATTTGTTCATATTCACCTATTATTTTAGTATTAAACGCACATACTGAACCATACCTACTAAGAATATCAAATAGTTTACTATTACTCCGTGGATGAATTATAAATAAGCGTTTTACTTTATTAGAATAAAGTTGTTCTAAAAGAATCTCACTGTTAAAAAGTGGTGCTGCTACTTCTTTTGGTGAACACATTTTAGATATTTTATCATAGATCTTTCCATATGAAATGACCATTGGCTGAATCTGCCATTTTATTTTTAACATCATTAATATTTTTAATTTATCTTGAAAATCTATTTCCTTTAAACATAGAGACATCGCAGATACTTGTTCAGCAAAGTAATCAATCACATTCATACACTGTGCTGTAAAAATTAATAGACGTCCTTCTTTTTCTAAAATAAACATTAGTAACATATCTAATTCTGTTTTTTCAAAATACATCAGCTGCTTAAAAAACTGTTTTCGATCATGTTTATTTACCAAATTATTTAAAAGAACCAGCCTACGAATATTACTTAAAGCAGATAAATAATCATCATATTGTTCTAATTCATAAGCTAATTTTTTAGTAAAAGCTGGATACTGCCCCTTTGTTGATATACCTAAAAGCAGATTTTCCGTTTCTACTACCTTCATGGCCTTTAAAGATGCCATACTTGAAGTAGCACAAGCACACAATACTCCTAATTCATCAGCATCTCTAATTATCTGGTTATTTAATTCACAATCATCAGTTGCAATATAAACAAAAAAAGCATTTTGAAGATATTTAGGCTGATAATCTGTCAGATACTTTTCTACCTCTAAAGCCTCGAGCTTTCTATCAATGCGAGAAGCAATTATCTTTACTTTAGCCCCTTCTTTAAGAAACTGCAATGCTTTACGACTAGCAACCGCACCACCGCCAACTATAACAACTGTTTTATCTTTAAAATTAATCAACCAAGGCATCATGACATTTCACCAGTGCTTTTTTTATTGCATTTAAAGTATTGTCGAGATCAATTTGGCTATGAGCAGCACTTACAAACCATGCTTCAAATTGACTAGGAGCAATTAAAATTCCCTGTCTTAACATTTCTCTAAAAAACAAAGCATACATTTCAGTATTACAAGTCTGAACATCTTCAAAAGTAGTAATTGGTTTATTGGTAAAAAATAGCGTCAATAAACTTTGACAACGATGCACCTGATAATCTAATGATAATGTAGATAAAATAGTTTTAATTCCATTTTCTAAATAATTTGCTGCTTTGTTTATATATTCATAAACATCAGGATGATTATTTAAATAGCTTAATTGTGCTAAACCAACAGACATAGCTAATGGATTACCTGATAGCGTTCCTGCTTGATAAACCGGCCCTTGAGGTGAAACTAAACTCATAATTTCTTTTTTTCCGCCGTATGCTCCAACTGGCAGCCCACCTCCAATAATTTTACCAAAACAAACCATATCGGGAATAACTCCTAAATAATCTGGACAGCTATGATAAGAGACACGGAACCCTGTAATTACTTCATCAAAGATCAAAACAATTCCATTTTGATCACATAATGTACGTAATCCGGTTAAAAACTCTTTAGTCGCTGGAACTATTCCCATATTGGCTGCAACAGGCTCTAAAATAATTGCGGCAATATCTTTTTTATTTTGTTCTACTGCTGCTATTACAGAGCTTAAATCATTATATTTGCAGATTATTGTTTGAGAAATTATTTCCTGGGGAATTCCCGGACTAGTTGGAAGATTAAAAGTTAATGCTCCTGAACCAGTCTTAACTAATAAACCATCACTATGTCCGTGATAATTGCCCTCAAATTTAATAATTTTATTCCGACCAGTAAAGCCTCGAGCTACTCTTAAAGCACTCATTGTAGCTTCTGTTCCTGAATTAACCATTCTTACCATTTCAATTCCTTGATAGCTGTCAACAATCAATTTAGCCATTGCTACTTCTAACTTAGTTGGTAGTCCAAAGCTTGTTCCTAACTGACTTGCTTCAATAATTGCATTTTGAACGACTGGATGATTATGCCCTAAAATAAGTGGTCCCCAAGAACAAATATAATCAATATATTCAACTCCATCTTCACCAAACAAATGCGCCTTATCACCTTTTTTTGCAAAAACTGGAATCTCACCAACTGATTTAAAAGCTCGGACTGGTGAGTTTACACCACCTGGAATATATTGACAAGCTTCTTCAAATATTTCTTGATTAGTCATGATGATCACCTTGCCATTTTTGAGCTAATTCAAGTGCAAAGTAAGTGATAATCATATCAGCCCCAGCTCGTTTTATTGCTAATAACGATTCCTCTATTACTGCTTCTTTCATTATTCCCTGCTTAACTGCCATTTTAAGCATTGCATATTCACCACTGACATTATAAGCGCAGATTGGCATATTAAAACTAAGTTTTGCCTCCTTGATTACATCGAGAAAAGCTAATGCCGGCTTTACCATAATAATATCAGCACCTTCATCTATATCAGCTTGTATTTCTCGCATCGCTTCATTACCATTAGCTATATCCATTTGGTAACTTGAACGGTTTCCAAATGAAGGAGCACTATTAGCAGCCGCTCTGAATGGTCCATAATAAGAGGAAGCATATTTAGCACTGTAACCCATGATTGGTAAATCTTTAAATCCCGTTTCATCAAGTGCTTTTCTTATAGCAAGAATTTCACCATCCATCATTGCACTTGGAGCTACCATATCTACCCCACTTTTAGCATAGCTTACTGCAATCTTGCCTAAATATAATAAAGTTTCATCATTAATCACACAACCATCACGATCCAAAATCCCGCAATGTCCATGATCTGTATATTCACACATACAAACATCACCGATCACATACATTTCTGGAGCGATTTTTTTGATTTCTCTAATTGCTCTTTGGATGATTCCATCATCATTGTATGCTTCAGTCCCTAATTCATCTTTATGTTCGGGAATTCCAAAAAGAATGCACGCATTAATTCCAGCTCTCTGTAATTCTTTAATTATCTCATTAAGACGGTCAATAGAATAATGGTATATTCCCTCTAATGAAGATATCTCTTTTTTAATATTATTTCCTGCAACCACAAATATTGGGCTGATTAATTGCTCCACTGATAAACGATTTTCTTTGATCAAATTTCTTGGTACCTTTTTATTACGTAATCTTCTTCCTCTATAAAACATTAATATTCTCCTTTATAATCGCAATCATTCCTTCATAACTATTATCTTTAGCTTCAATAATCTTCACATGCGGATAATATTTTTTAAGCGCCTGAGTCGTCATTGGTCCAATTGACAAAGCAATCTTAAAAGTACTTGGATATTTTGCTAAACGTTCAACTGATGAAGCACAAGTAAAACAGGCTAAATGATATGACTCTTCTTCAACAATTATTAATTCTTTATTTTCATAAACAATTAATTCATGATCTTCTGCTCGTTTTTTTATCTTACTATGTTCCTTAGCACGAACAATAATCATTTCTTCACTATCCATCCGTTTATTTTTTAAATAATTATTAAAATCTTCACTATTTGCTTTAGGACTAATTAAATCACTATAATATCCATATAGTTGTAACAAGTTGGCTGTCTTTTCACCAATACAAGCAAAACGAACTGTTGTCAAACTACGATGATCAACCCTTTGCATCTTTAAATAATTAAAAAATCCTCTAATACCATTTTGGCTGGTAAAAACAATTAATTTATGATTTAAATCTAATTTTTGCTGAAAATTCAGGTAATTGATCTTCCCTAACTGAACCTGTTTAACTGCCGCTCCCTGTTCTTTGAAATACTTACTGATTGGTAATTCTTGATCACTAACACATGCAACCAGCATCTTTTTGTTTAGTAGTATTTTTCTTTGAAAAAAATCTAATTCATGATGCAGTGCCACTACTGCACCAACAACAATCAACATAGGCGAGCACAAACAACTATCTTTAAATTTATCGATAATATTTTCTAGTGTTCCATAAATACTTCGCTGCTCTGTTCGAGTTGCGTTGGAAATTAAAGCAATTGGAGTAGTCTTATCTTTTCCTGCCACCAAAAGATTTGTAACGATTTGTTCTAGTTTTTGTTGTCCCATCATAAATATATACGTTAAGCTATCATCTAGAAACTGTTGATAATCCCATTCATAAGCTTGATTATTTTTATGGTGAGCTGTTACTACCATAAATCCAGAAGATACCCCACGATGTGTTATTGGAATACCTGCATAACATAAACCAGCAACAGCTGAAGTTAAACCCGGAACAACTTCAAAGTCAATTCCTGCTTTGAATAAAGCCAAGGCCTCTTCGCCACCACGACCAAAAACATAGACATCGCCACCTTTTAATCGAACGACTTGTGCATATTGTCGAGCTTTTTCAATTAACAGAAGATTAATATTATCCTGAGCTAAAGTATGGTTATTTGAAGCTTTACCCACATAGATTTTCTCACATGTTTCCTTACAATAATTTAATATTGCGGGATCAATTAGCCGATCATAAATTATACAGTCAGCACTTTTTATACATTCGAGCGCCTTAACTGTATATAAATCGATTGCTCCTGGACCACCACCGACCAAATAGACTCTACCGTTCATAAACTTCCCTCATTAACATTTCAGCAAGTGCTGTTACTTCCTCGCTTGCATCTTTTAAACTAAATTTCTTATCAATGTTTTTTAAAACCGTTCCATCTTCATTCCCTAACAATCCGTAAAAATGTACCTGATCTCCAATAATTTTTGCATAACCGCCAACGGGAATATGACAACTGCCATTTACTGTTTTTAAAAATAAACGTTCCAGTTCCATTCGTGTTGTTGTAATTTCATCACTTATATTATTGATCATCGTCAATAATTCACTATCTTGACGAACTTGAATTGCTAATATGCCTTGACCGCAGGCAGGAATCATTTTTGTCTCATCTAAATACTCACTAATTAAATCTTCCAAGCCTAAACGTTTTAGCCCAGCACTTGCAAGTACTAGACCATCGATTTCTTGATTTGCCATCTTTTGCAGACGAGTATTAACATTTCCACGAATATCAACGATTTTTAAATCAGGGCGGAGTTTTAATAGTTGATATTTTCTCCGCTTGCTTCCTGTTGCAATCGTTGCATGCTGAGGCAGCCTTGCTAATGAAGAACAATTCTTTAATACTAAGCAATCACGATAATCACTAGGAGCTAACGTTTTAGCGTATACTAAACCAGCAGGATTATCACTTGGCATATCCTTTAAACTATGGACAGCAAGATCAATTGTATGCTCTAATAGTTCTTTTTCGATTTCTTTAACAAAAACACCTTTATCGTTTATTTTGTCCAAAGCAATATGTTGCATTTTATCACCAATGGTATGAATGACTTTAATTTCGTATTCATTTTCTGGATATGCCCTTTGGAGTTTTTCAATTACATATTCAGTTTGTTTTAACGCAAGACTTGAGCCTCTGCTACCAACAATTATTTTCATTCTTCATTATCCTCTTTAAGACTAAATAGTTTATTTATTACTTCAAGATCATTGATTTGATTAGTTTTTACACAATGTATCGGATCTTTCATTATTTGCATAAATGATGCTTTTAATGTTTTTTCTAATATATGGCGCTCACGAGCAGTTAAAGATAGTTTATTAACCAAAATTTCATAGGTTTGATTAGCTAACTGCATACTTTTTGCCTGTAAAGATTGTATCACATAATCATATTTGATACTATCAAGCTTTGTTCTTACTTCCTTGATCTTAATATCAATTTCTGAATTTATTTTTTCTACATCTTTACTTCGTAATTGATTATTGACTGCAACCTCATGGTTTAATGTATCTAAATCAATACATTGAATAGAAGCAGTTTTATCAATATCACGAGGAATCGTCAAATCAATCGCTATTAATTGTGAATTTATAAAATCATCACGATTAAAGATTAGATGCGGGCTCGCTGTAGCACTTATTAAAATATTAACTTGATCCAACAAGATCTTTCTTTGATTAAAGGGAATAATTTTTATTTTAGGATACTGTTGTTTTAATTTAACAAGTTTGTCACTATTTCGATTAGAAAAAATTAATTCATTATTATCATATAAATATGGGATAAATGATGTCGCAATTTCACCGGCACCACAAATCATAATTTTTTGATTATATAAGTTTGATACTTTTTTTAAATGTTCAACGGCTAAATGAGTCAATGAGATTGACGGCTGCTGATATTTGTGCTTCATCTTTTTGACAAAATTAAGAGTTTCTTGAAAAATCAAAGATAACTCTTTTCCCCCTAAAGACATTCTACAAGTAAAATCATATGCCTGCTTAACTTGTCCTAATATTTGATCTTCACGGATCAGCATCGATTCTAATCCACAGGTTACTTTTAATAGATGCCTAAAAGCTTCATCACCAGTTTTAACATATAATGGCGCCTCAGCTTGATTAAAATAATTTAAATAAATAGATGGTAAGAAATCAATATCTGTTTGATACATCAAATAAACTTCACTTCGATTACAAGTTGATAAAATAAGAACTTGTTCAATACCATAGGTTAATAATAAACTTGAAAATTCTAATTTTTGAGTATCTGTAAAACTAAATAAGGAACGTTTATCCAATGCTAATTGCTTGTGGCTAACACCAATTACTGCGAACTCCATAAACCTTTAAAAAACCACGAAATCGTGGTTTTAATTTTGTGGTCCTGCTTTTTTATGTTGTTCAAGCGGTTTTAAATGGATATTGGCACGTTGTTCACTTTCAGTCCAATACAATTCTTCTGCCACAAGACACTCAGGATTTAATTCAACGCCATCTAAAATCAATTCTTTAAACTTAGGATATCCAGCAATATCAATTAAGTGTCCACCATGAATATATTCAGGTTTGTTATCCATCACCCAGGCAGAAAACTTTTGCCAATTGCTAAACACTTGTAGTAATGCATCTTCGGTAATCCAATTTAAGAAAATTTTCCCCATTCTTGGATACTGTTTTCCACTACGTCCACCTAGAGTAACACGATAAAATTTAGTTGGTTTACGTGTCCAGGCACCAGTTGGACAAGCAATAACACACTCTCCACATCCAACACAACAACAAGTATCTTTATCTACTTTATTATCAGCATTTAGTGAAAGTACTCTAGTCGCATGATGTTGACAAGCTCGCACACAAGCACCACAGCCAATACATCTTTCTGGATGATACTCCATCTTCGCGATCCCCATGATTCCAAAATCATTAAAATGACCTTTTCCACAATCATTAGGGCATCCCGATACTGATACTTTAATATGATAGTGACTAGGAAAAATAATTTTTTCAATTTTTCTTGCTAACTGATACGTATTCACATTTGCTTTGATACAATGAGTATTACCAATACAGCTCATAACATTACGAGCTCCAATAGTAGGATAGCCATAATCAGTAACATCCATATCAACATCACACATTTCGACTTCTACTTCTTTAATATAATCTTTAATATACTTGTTTACTTCACCAATGTATTCATATTTTATTCCGGGAATATTCAAAGTTTGTCGCATTCCAATATGAAATGTTCCGTTTCCCCAGTTTTCTGCGATATCTTGAACTACTTGCAAATATTTAGCCGCAATCATTGATCCTGGCACCCGCATCTGTAACATGAATTCACCAGCCACTTTAGACTGTCTAAAACAATTTATTCTTAATTTTTTTATATCAATATCATGATTCATCTTCAGCTACTCCTAATCTACTAAATATTTAGCCTTTGTATAATTAAATACTGGTCCATCTAAACAAACATATGTTTCATCAATTCGGCAATGTCCACATTTCCCAACTGCACATGACATTTTTCTTTCAAAAGATACCCAAATTTTTTCATCAGGTACCCCTAAACCAGCAACCTTTTCTCCGGTAAATTTCATCATCATCGGTGGCCCGACAATAATAACTTCATAATTACCCATAAAACTATCAAAAGGAATTTTTTCAACTAAATCGGTTACAAAACCAACGTTCCATCCTTCAATTTGGTCTTTATCTAAAGTATAGAAAGTATTAAATTTTTCTTGCCATTTATTTAATTCCTCTTTAAAAATAATTCCAGCCTCATTTTTAAACCCAACAATTAAAGTTAAACTTTTTACATATCCATCATTTTCAAAGCACTCATTTAGCATACTTCTTACTGGTGCTAATCCTGTACCACCAGTTATTACAACTAAATGTTTTCCTTTAAAGGTTTCTTCTAAAGGCCAGCCTTTACCATATGGTCCCCTAATAAAGAGAACATCACCAGGTTTCTTATTAAAAATTTCATCAGTTACTTTTCCAACCGAACGAATCGTAAAATCTAACCAGCCCTCACCCTGGGCTGAAACAGAGATTGGTGCTTCACCAATTTTAGGAATTGATAATTGGAGAAACTGTCCATGTTCCGGTTTAATATTTGTAGCAACTTTAAACGTATACTCTAAATTACTTTCTCGTTTTATCTCAAGAATTGTACTTGGAATTGGCTTGATTGGATTATTCATGGTTATCTCCTTTCACTTCAATTTCCGCCACTGCCGTAGCCATCTTCTCAACTGTTGCCGTTACTGAAATATATTCAGGGCATCTTGATGTACAGCGCCCACAACCAACACACATATGATAATCATTAAAACGTGCTTTATAATCATGAAATTTATGAAGAATCTTATATCGCATTCGATCCCCAGCCGTTGGCCTAAAGGCATGACCTCCTGCCATATCACTAAAACCATCGACCTGGCATGAAGCTGCAGTTCTTCGGCGTTCTCCAATACTAGCATTTTCATTATAAATTAAGTCTGTTGTCGTAAAACATGTACAAGTAGCACATGCTATCGTGCAAGCACCACATGAAATACAGCGTGAATTAAATGTTTGCCACATTGAATGTTGTTTTAATTTTAATAACGTTTCCTTGTCCTTGATTTCAGGAACTGTTACTTTTACTTCATTTTCCTCAATAAATGAAACTTCAAAATCATCTTTAGGGGCTTCCATAAAATATTTTTCAAATTCACTTTCTTTAACTTCTATTAATACCTCATTATCTAAATGACGAATTGCCAGACTATAATTGTCCGTTTTATTAGCTTGCATACTAACACAAAAACAAGTGTCCCAGCCACTTGTACACTCCATTAAAATTATCTTAACTTTTTCTTGAAGTCGTTGATAATAAAGATCACTGTACCCGCCATTTCCTAAATATATTTTATTTTGATGTTCCATTGCATTAACATCGCAAGGTCTCATAAAAATCAATATCTTTTTATCAGTTACTTTACTTTCACGATATTCATCTTCTGTAAAATAGAATAAAGATTGAGTAATTGGGGTAATTACTTCTTTAGCTGGAAAATCAGATTTTTGATCAAACACTACTTCTTCAATTTTACTAATTTTATCATAGCGAATAATATCAGTATCTGAATAACGCCCTTGTTTTTCAAAGCGTTTTGGTCCATAGATATCATATTCTTGTGATAGCGTCGCCAAAATATCATTTACATCTTTAAAACCTACTTTATATCCCATCGTTTTTCCTCCTAATGCCTACGCTTACATTTTGATTATAACACTTTCTATGTTATTATAATAATATTAATATCTAATGATATCTATTGGTTTTTCCAATAGCACAGGAGGTCTCAAAATGATTACACGAAAACATTTAGCCATTTTTAAAACGGTTGCTAAAACTAAATCAATGTCAAAAGCGGCCAAATTATTATACATCTCCCAGCCAACTATTTCTCAAAAAATCCAAGAAATTGAAGATGAGTATCAGGTTAAATTATTTGAACGTTATTCAAAGACACTATTTATCAGTGAAGAGGGTCAAACATTACTAGTTAAAGCCAACCAGATATTGAATCTATATGATGAAATTGAACATATCTTTACTAAAACCAAACAATTCCCATTAAAGATTGGTGCAACTTTGACAATCGGCAGTACTCTTATTTCACCTATTTTAAAGAAATTAAAAGATAAATATCAAGATATTACTTTTCAAGTTTATATTGATAATACTAATGTTATTGAAGAAAAATTATTAAATAATACTTTAGATATTGCTTTAGTTGAAGGTACGATCATCAATCAAGATTTAATTGTCGAACCCGTTATCAAAGATCGAGTTGTTTTTGTTTGTGCCCAAGATTACCCTCTAAATAACGTTAAAGTAATGAGCCTAACTGAATTGAGTTTACATCCTTTTATTGATCGTGAACAAGGTAGTGGGACAAGAAATCAACTTGATGAATGCTTAAAAAATAATAATATTTTTTTGGAGCCTGCTTGGCAATGTCATAGTTGGGAATCTGTTAAACAGGCAGTTTTAAATGGTCATGGTATCGCCTTAATGCCTATGAAAATTATTGAAAATGAAGTTATTGAAAAAAGTATCCAAGTTATTAATGTCAATAACATCAGTATTGAACGCGATTTTTCAATTTGTTATCATAAAAATAAAAGTATAAATAAAAAAATGCAAGCCTTTATTAAGACCTGCAAAAATTATTAATTATTTAAGCCTTGACCAACTTGTTGACCAACAATTGCACCATCATTGGTAGCTGTCACAACTTGGCGAAGTACTTTTTGACGAACATCACCAGCAGCATAAATACCTTTGACAGATGTTTCCATCAATTCATTTGTAATGATATAGCCACGCTCATCAGTAATTCCTAAGTCTTTAACAAAATCAGTAATTGGATCTAATCCTACAAATGGAAAGACACCCTTAACTGCTAATTCACTAACTTCACCAGTCTTACTATCTTCTAATGCAATCGCCGCAACCTTATTATCTTTTGCAATAAGATGATGAGGTTTTTTTAGAAAATGAATTTCAATTTTATCATTAGCTTGAACATGATCTTGAATTATTTTATCAGCTCTAAAAACATCCCGCCGAACAATTAAATGTACTTTTTTAGCAAATTTAGTTAAATAAATAGCTTCTTCTAATGCCGAATTACCCCCACCAACAACTGCTACTTCATCACCTTTAAAAAATGGTCCATCACAAACAGCACAATAAGAAACACCATGCCCGGTTAATTCTTCTTCCATCGGAATTCCCATTTTACGTTCCTTAGTTCCAGTAGCAATCAAGACATTTTTTGCTTCATATGACTGATCCGTTGTTATAACTTCTTTATAATCACCGTAATCAATTACTTTAGTTACTTCACCATATGCCTGTTCACCGCCAAATGATAATGCATGTTCATACATTTCATAAGCTAACTCAGGGCCAGTCTTCTTTTTTTGTCCAGGCCAGTTTTCGATTTCAGCACTGACATTCAACTTTCCTCCAGGTGCTCCAGCATCCAGCATCAACACCTCTGCCCCTGCCCTAGTTGCATATAAACATGCACTTAATCCAGCAGGACCAGCTCCAATAATAATTAAATCTTTCATCTTAACACGCTCCTTCTATATATGGAATGATTTCCTTCATCTCGTCGATCATTAAATCTGGTTCTAATTCTAATAAATGTTGATAACCTTTAGGTGACCATTTTACACCAATTGTTTTAATACCAGCATTTTTCCCAGCTTGAATATCAGTTATATTATCACCGATATATACAGCTTTTTTAACACCCAATAATTCCATTGCCTTGACTATTCCTTCTGGATCCGGCTTAGTGACCTTAACATCGTCTAATCCAATTACTACATCAAAATATTTTTTTAAATCAAAAGTATTGAGTCCTACATCAGCAGCAACTTTTAATTTAGTCGTAACGATTCCTAAAGGATAACCTCTATTTTTTAAATATTCTAATGTTTCTACTACTGTCGGATAAACATAGGCAAAATCCTCGTGATGACTATGGTTATAACTATGATAATAATTCAACAATTCATTAAACATTTCATCTGGAAAGTACTTCGAAAACGTTTCTTTTAAAGATGGTCCTAAAAAAGATAATAATTCATCTTCACTCAAAGTATACCCAGGCTGATACTTTTCAAATACTTTAATAAAAGTTCTTTTAATTAATTCATCTGTATATAAAACTGTTCCATCTAAATCAAATATTATTGCTGTATCCATAAAATCTCCTTTACACATCATAGTATATCACACGTAATTAAATGTGATAAAGATTATGCTTTATTATTTATGAATATAAGTCTATACTTATGACGAGGTGATTAAAATGAAAATTGCAATTGTATTTGATAGTCATACAGGTAATACCAAAAAAGTAGCTAATGTAATTAAAGAAGCTTGTATTAACGAAGAGGTTGTTTACTTCGGTGAACCTCAAACATTCAGTGACGCAGATCTGATTTTTATTGGAAGCTGGACCGATAAGGGTAACTGTAGTCAAAAGATTCAAAATTTTATTACTACTCTTTCAAATGAAAAAATCGCTTTTTTTGCAACAGCTGGATTTGGTGGTTCTACTGAATACTATGATAAACTGGCAGAACGATTTGATAATGTTGTAAATACTAATAATAAGATATTAGGACACTTTTTCTGTCCCGGTAAGATGCCTTTATCAATACGTGATCGCTATGTTAAAATGATTCAAGAGCATCCTGAAGATAAACAGCTTCAAGTTAGTATTGATAACTTTGATGCAGCTCTATCACATCCAGATACAAATGATTTAGAAAATGCTAAAAAATATGCATTAGAGATGATAGCTAAGGTTTAAATATCTTAGCTATTTTATATATTAAAATAAATGAATTGGATTAATAAAATTAATTTTTTTATGTTATTATAATATAAAAGGAGTGCTAGGATGTTGAATGGAAAAGAATTATTAGATAATAATACGCATATAATTTATGAAAAAATTACTACTGATGAACTTCCGCTAAAAGTTATTGAGGTAACTTTAGCTAAAGATGATCCTAATTTAATCCCTCCAAAACATTGGCATCGTAGTTTAGAGTTTATTATTCCACTTACCGCATCAATTGAACTTTGGAGTAATGGGGAAACTTATTCAATTGCTCGTAATGGTTTAGCTATCATTAATTCACAAGCTATACATACGACTAAAATTATTGAATCAGAGGATTGTTTTAAAAGTATTGTTATTCAAATTAAGTATGATTTTCTAAAAAAATGCTATCCTGCATTTGATAATATCTATTTTTCTAATCATATAGTCCCAGAAATTGAACAAAAACTAGTCGTTCTTTTAACTAATTTGAGTTTAGAGTATCAACAAACTACTGAATTTAAATTACTTACTATTAATGGTTATTTATATTTAATTATTAGTATTTTATTAAAGTATCAAAAAAAGATTAGAAAAGTTGGTTACTTTCTTCAATCTGATCAAAAACTCCAAGAATTTATGAAAATTCTCTTTTATTTAGATAAACATTATTCTCAAGCACTAGATGTTTCCTCAATCGCGAACCAATTTAACTTCTCTTATGGTTATTTAGCAAGATTGTTCAAAAAACACTTAAATATTACGGTCAAACAATACTTAACTGCACAACGTTTAGAACACTGTACTAACGATTTGATTCATACTAATTTAACCATTACTGAGATTGCGATGAAAAATGGCTTCTCTAGTACTAAATCTTTTAATCGTGAATTTAAACTCAAATATCATGAAACACCCCAAGTATATCGTAATAAAGTTAGAAAATGACCCTAATGTGGTCATTTTTTTCATATTTAAATTTTATAAATAAGCTTAAGATATAGGCAAGGTGAAAGGAGAAGAGAGAATGAAAAGATTATCAAAATTATTACTTGCCTTATTTATTGCTTGTAGCATTACCGGATGTTCTCAAAGCACAGAAGTTGTTGATGCAACTTATGAAATTTATATTGCCGGATATGATTGGGGATGTGGTGTCAATAAAACTATTTTGACATTAGACAAAGCTGTTGATGATGTTGACAAAAATGATTTTATGGTATCTGAAACAAAACAAGTAACTGATTGGGAAGATGAGGCACTCCCAGTTGTTGAAAAAACTTTGGAGCGTGTTGTTGATGATGCCTATTCTTGTGATAAAGATGGGCAAAAAATTGATGGAGAGTCTAAATATATTGCGATTGAGTTATATGTAAGCCCAAATGATGGTTCGCCATTATTATACTCTGCTACAACACATTATAATACATGGAGTGATCCGTATTATTTAAATATTTCATTAGCAAAAAACGGTGAAATAACGGTAGACGATAAAAAAGTTACTAAACTTGATGTTAGTACAGAATATACTAAAAAAATTACTGCTGCTGACGCTTTAGAATTAGAAAAATTTAAGGCTAGTGATGGAATTGAATTAAATTATGGTCATTTTAACCCTAAAGAACCTTCTAATACATTATTTGTGTGGTTACATGGTTCTGGTGAAGGGGGAACAGAGGATACTAATCCACAAGTAACCTCTTTATCAAATAAAGTAAGTGCTTATTTTAATGATGATTTCCAAAATGCTGTTGGCAATGCATATGTTTTAGTTCCTCAATGTCCAACTTTTTGGATGGATGCTGATGGTAATGGCGGTGAATGGAATGATGACTTATTAGTAACTCATGGTCCTTCTTATTATACTAATGCACTTATGGAATTAATTAAAGATTATCAGTCTCGATGCGGAGCTACTAAAGTCGTTCTTGCAGGATGTTCTGCAGGTGGATATATGACTATGCGTTTAATTTTAGATTATCCAGATTATTTTGCTGCAGCAATACCAATTTGTGAAGCCCTGCCTGATGATGTTATTAGTGACCAACAACTTTCTGAAATTAAAGATCTACCTCTATATTTTATTTATTCTAATGATGATCCTAGTGTTATTCCAGAAAAATTTGAAATTCCTACTATTAACCGATTAAAAAATCTTGGTGCAACTAATCTACACGTTGCCACATTTGATTCGGTCATCGATACTTCTGGTAAATATAATGATTTAAATGATGGTGACCCATACCAATATAATGGTCACTGGTCATGGATCTATTTTGATAATAATGAAGCCGACTGTGATGAACATGGTGAAAAAGTTTGGCAATGGATTGGTGAACAAGTTAAATAAAATGAATATAAAAGATGTAACGGATAAATTTTTAAACGTTACATCTTTTAATTATAATTTTCAGTTAAGTTGACAATTATAGGGTTCCTCATTTAAATATTTTTATTGCTAAAAAGTCTTTCTAGTTCCCCTATTTTTTTAGTCTTTTGAAATATGAATATTAGATAAATCTAAATACTCCTGCTTATTGGAAAGAAATCCTGATTTAACTGAAACAAAACCTTTTAAAATATCATGGGCAAATTCCTCTCTGCCACTACTGATACCTGTTTTAAACATCTAATTAATATTCTAAAATCATTTTCTTATTCCAGTATTAATTAACCGATTGATGTCATTTAATTATTTAACACTTCCGCCATGGAATAAACACTCGTATACTTTAATATTATTATAGTATATTTCCTCTTTACCATTAAAAAATTCATAATCACCATCATAACTACAATGATATGTATAATTACCATTAGTATACAACGCCGGACCTCTAAAAGGAGAAATTCGATCAACTAATAATAGTGCTTCCTTCAAAAAATCACCACTAAAAGCCTCATCAAGCACTTTACCATAATAATTCATTACATAAAGTGGAATATTGTCTTTATAGACACATTCTTCACCACCAAAAAATTCACTGCCTACAAACGTATCAATATATAAATATTCATTTTCTTGATATTGATAATCATGGCTGTTAGGTCGACTGGAAACAGTTTTCCCCTCCTTTTTAGCATAGGTTGCTTTTTTTGCCTTTAACATAAAATCAATCCAGTTATAATTACTAATTTTACTTTCTATTTCCTGCTTAGCACAGTCATTATCCTTAACTAAGTTATCAATCGTTATCCCAAATATCACTGATAATCCCATGATATAATCGAGATTTGGCAGCACACTACCACTCTCCCATTTAGTTACTGTTTGGCGACTTACTTCAAGCAGATCAGCAAGCTCCTCTTGTGTTAATCCTTTACGTTTACGATATAAAATAATTTTATCTCCAATCATTTTCCATCCTCCTTTATTTTAGTATCATTTTACTATATATTTAAAAATTTTCGAGAAACTATAATTTACATTTTTAGCAACTATTATTGTCATCTTCAAAATATAAGGAAATAATAGTAATTATGTTGTACAATAAATTGGGGTGATAACATGAAAAAAATTAATATAACAGAAATTAAAGGCATTCAAATCGGCCAAGTCGAAAATCAAAAAGCTGGAACCGGCTGCACTGTAATCATCTGCAAAGATGGTGCTACAGCTGGTGTTGATGTAAGAGGTGGCGGCCCAGCAACTAGAGAAACAGACCTGCTAAATCCAATCAACATGGTCCAACAGATCAATGCTGTAATGCTAAGTGGCGGCAGTGCCTTTGGACTAGATGCGGCTAGTGGTGTAATGCAATATTTAGAAGAACATAACTGTGGTTTTGATATGAAGGTCGCCCATGTCCCTATTGTTTGTGGTGCATCTTTATTTGATTTAACAGTTGGTGATCCTAAAATTCGTCCAGATAAAGCAATGGGATATCAAGCTTGCCTTAATAGCGAAAAAAATGAACCGCTTAAAGAGGGTAACTATGGTGCCGGATGTGGTGCTAGTGTTGGTAAAATCATGGGTCCACAATATGCAATGAAAGGCGGCCTAGGTACTGCAGCCATCCAGATCGATAATCTTCAAGTTGGAGCAATTGTAGCAGTTAATGCCTGTGGAAATATTGTTGACTATAAAACTAATGAGCAGTTAGCTGGAATTTATGATTCAGAACACAATAGTATCATTCCTGCAGACGAGGTGATTTTTCAACAAATTGAAAAACTTCGCCAATTACCAAGTGGTAATACTACCATTGGTTGTATTATTACAAATGCCAAATTAGACAAAGCTCAATGTACAAAGATTGCAGGGATTGCCCACAACGGTTATGCCCGTGCTATTCAGCCTGTCCACACGATGAGTGATGGCGATACTATTTTTGTATTAAGTACTAATGAAGTTGAAGTAATGCCAGATGCCATTGGGATTCTTGCAACTGATTTAATGGCTAAAGCAGTCAATCGTGCGGTAAAAAAAGCCGACAGCGCCTACGGTTTAAAATCATACAAAGAATTACATAAATAATTATTATTACAGTTGGCAGCAATAATAAATTGTACTATAATCTTATCGTCAAACCGTATCAAGAAGATATTTTCAAGAGATCATCATGACTCTTAGAAAAATGGGAAGATATGGCGAGACACTCATAATAAACATCACATCTAAAAAGAGTGATAGTAGGAGGAAAAAATGAGATCTAAAAAAACACAGTACATGACTTTCATGGCAATGTTTCTTGCTATTGAAATCATCCTTGTCGTAACACCGCTTGGTTATATCCCAATCGGTCCTTTAAGTGCTACGACAATGCACATTCCTGTAATCATTGCTGGGATTACATTAGGAAAAAAGGCAGGAGCCCAACTTGGTTTGGTCTTTGGACTAACTAGTTTAATTCGTGCAACGATTCAGCCGGGAATTACATCATTTTGTTTTTCACCATTCGTTACAGTGGGAAACATTAGCGGGGATTGGCGAAGCGTTATAATTGCTCTTGTTCCAAGAATATTACTTGGCTATCTTGCTGGAGTAATCTTTGAATTTATAAAAAACAAGTTTAATAATGAAAATGCTGCAGCAGTGATTGGTGCTTTAATTGGAACGATTACAAATACTGTACTTGTCCTAGGCGGAATTTACTTTTTCTTTGGCACTGCTTATGCTGATGCAGTTAATATTGCCTATAGTTCATTGCTGGCAATGTTATTTGGTGTTGTGACTACTAATGGTATCGTTGAGGCACTTATTGGGGCGGTCGTTACCCTCCTGGCATATAAAGCAATTAAACCAATGGCAACAAATATAAAATAATTTAAGGTTAAGTTACCCTTTAAATTCATTACTATTAGTAAGAAGTGTGTTATTATCACTTCTTATTTTATTATAGTTTATTTATACTTTTGGTATTTATAAAAATTATTTTTACTTTTACAATTAAAATGATAGAAACTTATCTTTTCATTTAGCTAATTTCTATAATTTATAGATAAAATAGTTTCTTCTTCTCTTTGAGGAATTGTAAATATGACTATATCTTTTATAATAAAGATATAGTCATATCATATAGAAAAGAGGAAAATAAAAATGGCAGATTCAAAAATTATCTTTATTGATGTTGATGGAACTTTAGTTGATTATGAAAACAAATTGCCAGCTTCAGCAGACAAAGCAATTAAACAAGCACGTAAAAATGGACATCGTGTGTATATATGTACTGGACGAAGTAAAGCTGAGGTATACCCTTATTTATGGGATATTGGTCTTGATGGCATGATTGGTGGGAATGGCAGTTATGTAGAAGATGGGGATACGGTTGTTATGCATCAGTTAATTACTGCTGAGCAATGTAAACATATCGTAGACTGGTTAAAAAGTCGAGGACTTGAATTCTATCTTGAAAGTAATAATGGTTTATTTGCGAGTGAAAACTTTGAAACTCGGGGAGAACCAGTAATTCAAGAATATAGTAAACGTAAAGGTAAAGAACATAGTGATCAAATTAAAGTTCGAGATGTTTTTCCAGAAATGATTTTTGATGGTGAATTATATCGTGATGATTTGAATAAAGTTAGTTTTATTCTTGAAAGTTATCAAGATCATCTTGATTCAATTGAAGAATTTCCTGATTTAAAAGCTGGTACATGGGGCGGTGCAGGGGAAATTGCTCTATTTGGTGATTTAGGCGTTAAAGATATTACTAAAGCTCATGCTATTGATGCTTTATTAGAGTATCTAGGTGCAGATATTGAGGATACATATGCCTTTGGTGATGCTAAAATAGATATTCCAATGCTTGATTATTGCCATATTGGTGTTGCTATGGGAAGTGGTGGCGATGAAATCAAAGCTATGGCTGATTATATAACTGATGATGTCGACCAAGACGGTTTGTATAATGCTTTTGTTCGTTTTGGTTTAATTGAAGCAGAGTAAAAAAAAATATAATGAAAACGAAGGGAATTTTTCCTTCGTTTTCATTATATTTTTTATAATATTTCTATCAAATCATTCTATTATATAATTATTCTTAACACTAAATTTATAAGAAAATCAATAATTTATACAGCTTTATCAAACTGACTATTATAAAGCTCTGCATAGAAACCACCACGACTTAATAAATCTTCATGATTTCCACTTTCAATAATATCACCATCTTTCATTACTAGAATTAAATCTGCGTTTTTAATTGTTGAAAGACGATGCGCAATAACAAAGGAAGTTCGTCCCTCCATTAATTCATCCATGGCCTTTTGAATCTGTAACTCTGTTCTAGTATCTACTGAACTAGTAGCTTCATCAAGAATCAACATTGGTTTATCAGCAATCATCGCTCGAGCAATCGTCAACTGTTGTTTTTGTCCTTGTGATAAATTTACTTGATCATTAAGTACCGTATCATAACCATATGGAAGTGTTCTGATAAAATGATCTAAGCCTACTGCTTTACATGCTTCTTCAATTATCTGATTAGATATATTTTTAGTATTATAAACCAAATTCTCACGCACTGTTCCTTCAAAAAGCCACGTATCTTGAAGAACCATACAGAATTGTCCGTGGACATCTTCTCGACGTAAATCTTTAGTTGGAATATTATCAATTCTAATTTCGCCACGATCAACTTCGTAAAAACGCATCAATAAGTTGATTATCGTTGTTTTACCAGCTCCAGTTGGCCCAACAATAGCAATCTTTTGACCAGGTTCAGCACGAGCAGAAAAATCATTAATAATAATCTTATTGCTATCATAACCAAAATGAACATGTCTAAATTCTACTCCACCTTTGGCTTTGGACAAGCGTTTTACTTTATGACTCTCATCAGCCATTTCTTGAGCTTCTAAAAATTCAAATACACGCTCTCCTGCTGCAGCCGCTGACTGTAATGATTGAGCTGCTTGAGCTAACTGTGATAATGGCTGAGTAAAATATCTAATATACATCATAAATGCTACAATTACTCCAAATGATATATCTCCACTCATTGCTAATGCAGCGCCAATAATGCATACTGCTACGTATCCAAAGTTACCAATAAAACTCATGATTGGCATCATTAATCCAGATAAGCATTGGGCCTTAAAACCACTATTACGTAAATTATTATTCTGTCTTGTAAAAGCTTCTTTTGCCTTAACTTCACCATTATAAGCCTTAACAATCGTATGACCAGTATAAATTTCTTCAACATATCCATTGATTTCACCAAGATGTTTTTGCTGGCGAGCAAAATATTTTTGCGATTTAGACATAATTACCAGCATTAAAGCAAAACCTATAACCGTTGCTAGAACTGCAGTAAAAGTCATAATGAGATTAGTTTTTAACATCATTATAAGTGAACCAGCTAATAAAGTGACTGATGAAACTAATGTTCCAACACTCTGATTTAATGATTGTCCAATCATATCAATATCGTTGGTAACTCTCGATAATATATCACCAGTTGAAGTATGATTATAAAAACTAATTGGCAAGCGATTAATTTTACGCGAAATATCTCTTCTTAAATTTTTAGTAACCCACTGAGTTACTGTTGCCATGACAAATCCCTGAAATAAAGAAAAAAAAGCACTAGTAACATAAAATCCGACTAATGTAAGACCAATTTTACCAATCCTTGTCATATCAATTCCCGTCATTATTCCATTTGTAATTAAATCTGTTAATTCTGATAATCTGTCTGGACCTATCAAGGTTAATATTGTTCCAAATATGGCACTGATAATTGCCATAACCATTACAATCCAATACTTTCTACAATATTTTAACAATTTTAACCATGTTTCCTTAAAATCTTTAGATTTTTCTTTACTACCCATATTAACCCCAGGAGCTTTTAAATCATTTTTCTCTAAATACTTTCCTTCTGCCATTATTCTAATTCCTCCTTTGATAACTGTGAACGAGCTATTTGTTGGTAAACTTGACAATTCTTCATTAAGTCTTCATGTGTTCCCATCCCTACAATAACCCCTTCATCAAGAACAATAATTTTATCAGCATCTCGAATCGTACCAATTCGTTGAGCAACGATCAATTTGGTAGCATCGCAACAATCTTTCTTTAAAGCTTCTCGAAGTTTTTGATCTGTTTTATAGTCTAGTGCAGAAAACGAATCATCAAAAATCATAATTTCGGGTTGACGACATATTGCCCGGGCAATAGAAATCCGTTGCTTTTGCCCACCTGAGTAATTAGAACCGCCTTGGGCAACATAGCTATTATATCGGCGTGGTGAAGCCTCAACAAAATCAGAAGCTTGAGCTGTATAAATGGCATCAATGACATTGTTTTGAAGATTATTATTTCTACCATTATCACCATAGGCAACATTAAATTCAATAGTTCCACTAAAAAGAACTGCTTTTTGGGATACATAACCGATTTTGTTATGTAAGGCATATTGTGTATAAGCTTTAACATTAATCCCATCTACGAGTACTTCACCTTCTGTTACATCATAAAAACGTGGAACTAGATTAATCACTGTACTTTTACCGCATCCAGTTGAACCGATAAAAGCAACTGTTTCTCCTTGAGCAACAGTAAAAGTAATATTTTGTAAAACATAATCTTCAGCATCAGGATATTTAAAACTGACATTTTTAAATTCAATTTGTCCTTTAATACCCGGTTTAGCGACAGTTACTGTACCATCATTAATTATTGGTACTGTTTCTAATACTTCCATGATTCGCTTTGATGAAACCGATGCTCTTGGAAACATTATAAAAATCATAACAAGCATCATAAAAGCCATAACTACTTGCATTGCATATGTAGAAAATACCACCATATCTGAAAATAAGTTTAGTTTATCCATCATAGCAGCATTTTCAATCAGGATGGCTCCAATCCAATAAATGGCCAATGTCAGACCACTCATGATTCCTTGAATTCCTGGACTCATGATTGCCATAACTCGGTTTGCAAACAAGTTTGCTGAGGTTAACTCCTGATTGGCATTTTCAAATTTATTCTCTTGATAATTCTCAGCATTATAAGCCCGAACAACACTTATTCCCGTTAAATTTTCACGAGTAACCCGATTCAAATCATCTGTCAACTGTTGTAATTTTTTAAATTTTGGTAATGCAAAAATCATGCAACTTCCTACAATAACTAATAAAACGATTACAGCTACACCCGTTGAAGCTGTCCATTGCCAGCTTTTACCAGCAATCTTGAAAATTGCCCAAACAGCCATAATCGGTGCCTTAATAATAGCTTGTAATCCCATTACAACAAGTGTTTGAATTTGTGAAATATCATTAGTTGAACGTGTAATCAGACTTGCTGTTGAGAAACTACCAATTTCTTCCATTGAAAAAGCTTGTACTTTATCAAACAATCGCTCTCTTAAATTAGCAGCAAAATTTGTAGCTACCCTTGCTGCAAAGATTGCTACAACTACCGATGAAGCTAAACTTCCTAATGCACATCCTAACATCTTTACACCTGACTCAATTATTTCATCCATTGTACTTCCTGTTGTTTGGACTAGCATTGTTATTTTTGACATATAATCTGGGAGTTTAAGATCTAACCATACTTGTAAAATAATAAATGCTAGACAGATAATAATTAAGCTCCAATCTTTTTTAGTAAAGTTTTTAAATATTTTTATCATTCAAAATCTCCTTTCGCTTTATAAGTCCATCTTAAACAATAAAAATAAACCAAAACTAAACTAAAAGAACTAACTTTAATCTCGTTAGTTCTTTGCATATATATTTGTATTACAAATTGAGAGGCAATGTTACAATAAAAGTTGTTTCATTTTTATTGCTATCAACATCGATAGTACCACTATGAAGACTAACAATTTTCTTAACGATAGCAAGCCCGATTCCTGTTCCCTCAGTAGCATGTGAAGTATCTCCTTGATAAAATTTATTATAAAGATATTTTTTCTCTTCATCAGTAATTTTAGGTCCATTATTGCTAATTAAGATTTGATAATCACTTTGATTATGAATAATTTTAATTCCTAATTTACCATCTCTTGGGGCAAACTTAATTGCATTATCAAGTAAATTAATCCATACTTGATACAATAACTCTTGATTCCCAGCTATTTGATGTTCATCAAAATCAATAATTAGATTCAAATTTTTATTAGACCATTTCTTTTCTAATAAAAGAAGGCAATTACGAATTTGCTCCGATAAATTGAAACTAGTAATATTACTTAGTATTGTCTGTTTTTCAATCTTATTTAGATTTAATACATTAGTAGCCATATCTGCTAAACGACTAGATTCAGTTTCAATAATTTGTAAATATTTATCATGCGTTTTTTGATCAAGATTATCTTTTTGTAATAATTTGGCAAATCCTTTAATTGATACAATCGGTGTCTTAAATTCATGTGAAAAATCATTAATAAAATTAGTTCGTAACATTTCAGTATTTTCTAGTTCCTCAGCCATTGTATTAAAACTGTCTGTTAATTCCTGTGAAATACGGTGCTTCCCTAAATTAATGCGAATATCATATTTTCCATGAGCTAACTGATTCATTGCTTCAATTAATGTATTTAATGGTCTGAGTGGAAAGTGACTCCCAAGTGCTGCAACTATTGTCCCAATAACAATACTTGTCATTGCAAAGATAATAATTTGAAAATGAATTGGAGCCGATGCAGTTTGTGATATTCCTAATACACCGATTTGTGTTAAGAAAAATATTACACATCCAACGATTATCATAGTAACTACTAAAATTATAAATACTACAATCGTAAATATTAAAGTTAGTAATGCTCGTGGCGGTGCTTTTTTACGATTCATCATTTCTTACCGCCTTATAGCCAAGTCCTCTAACTGAGATAATTTCAAACTCTGGCCAATCTTCAAATCGTTTTCGCAATCGAGCGACATGAACCGTGACAGTTTCCCATCCAGTATCGCTATCAACACCCCATATTTCATCCATTAATTGTATTCGCGTGAAAATTTTACCCGGATATGAAAGCAGCTTATATAAAAGCATAAATTCTTTTTGGGGTAATTCCTGACAGGTATTTTTTCGCTTCACTGTTAGTGAATCATAATCTAAAATAACTTCACCAATTATAATTCGATGCTCATTTACAATCTTAGCCCGCCGTAATAATGCCTTAACACGTAAGAGTAATTCCTCTTCGTCAAACGGCTTGGTCATAAAATCATCTGTTCCAACTATAAATCCCTTATTTCGATCAGCAGGTAATTGTTTTGCTGAAACCATTAAAATAGGTAGTTCATTTTGTACTCTACGTAATATTTCAGTAAACTCATAACCATCCATTTTGGGCATCATTACATCTAAAATTACCAAATCAATATGACTTCTATCCAAAACCTTTAAAGCATCTTCGCCATCAGTTGCACCTATAACAATATAATTTTCTGTTTCTAAAACAGCCTTGATCAATTGGCGAGTATTTTTATCGTCATCAACAACAAGAATATGAAACATAGCCTATCACCTCACTACTATATAGTATATCAGTTTTATAAACTCTAACTAAACTAAATTATATTGTATAAAAAAGTAATCTTATTTTGCCATCTCTAATTACATTATTTAAAAGTAATTTGAATAAAAGAGCCAATCAACTAATTTTAGTTAACTGACTCTTTTTCTTATTGTCTAGATTTTTTTCTAAACAATGATTTCAACCCTCGCTTGATTACTTGAAAAAAACTAAGTGATCGAACTAAATTTTCTGAGGGAATATATTTATTAATAGCACGTAATAATGCTTTATTATCGCGTGATGAGAAAGTAAAATTCCCATTATTTTTGGTAACAACGGCAAAGCGAGGAATCCATTTTCCTTTAAACATAACTGAAGCCATTACACAATTAACTTCTTCCCATGGAATTTGAATATAATCTCTAATATTTTTTTCATTATAGAATTCAAATGCTTTATCGCCTACCATGACTTCTCCGTAATTAGCAAGACCAAGATAAGAAGTTGCTTTGACTGTTAAATCTACTTTAGTATTTAAAGATTGTACCATATATTTCCTCCTTTACAGCTGCCATGTATTTTCTTTATTATATTACATTATTCCACCAAGACGTGCAAGAATTCCGATAATGAATAAAGCAACGATAATAACGATTGGTGATACTTTCTTTTTCAATAGCCAACAGCATAATAATGTTAATAATAATGCTGATAAACCTGGAATAAGTTGATCTAAATTTTGTTGTAGGGTCGTAACTTTCTCAACATTTAAACCATTAGATCCTAATGATGCAAACTGTTCTAATGCTGATTTGATCCCGTCTACACCAGAAGGCAAACTATTCCAATCAATATATGCGCCCTTTGACTGCGTAACAGTTGATACAACCGGAGTAAAAGTAATACTTACCCAACGTTGTACTAATGATCCGATAATGAACATCCCAAGAATTGAAGCACCTTGAGTAATTTTACCTAATAATCCACCAGATAAGTCTTGTGCAATTGAAGTACCAACTTTATATCCAAATTCTTGTGTATACCACAAAAATGCGATACGAATGATATTCCATGCAAAGAAAAAGATTAATGGACCAATAATATTACCACTTAATGCTAGAGAAGCACCTAATGCTCCTAAAATTGGTCTAAGAGTAAACCAGAAGACAGGATCTCCAACCCCAGCTAAAGGACCCATCATCCCAACTTTTACACCTTGGATTGCAGTATCATTGATTTCTGCTCCATTAGCACGTTCCTCTTCTAACGCTAATGTAACACCCATGACTGGTGCTGATACATATGGATGAGTATTGTAAAATTCCATATGTCTTTTTAAAGCCGCTACTTTATCTTCCTTATTTGGATATAATTTTTTGATTGCTGGGATAATTGAATAACACCAACCACCATTTTGCATACGTTCATAGTTCCAAGAACCTTGAAGGAACTGATGACGCCAAGCAACAGACATACGATCTTTTTTTGATAATTTAATTTTTTCTGCCATAATTTCTTTCCTCCTTCAAGATTTTAATAGTCATTTAAGATATCGCCTAATGGATCTCCAGAACCTGTTGAACCGCCACCATTAGAGCCACTGTTTTCTTTTAATCCTAAATAGATGATTGCTAAAGCAACACCAATTGCTCCTAATGCGATCAATGTTAATTCACCGATTGCAGCAAGAACAAAACCTAATGCAAAGAATGGCCATGTTTCTTTAGTAGACATCATATTGATTACCATTGCATAACCAACTGCCGCTACCATTCCACCACCAACAGTCATTCCGCCAGATAGCCATGGTGGCATTTGATTTAATGCATCAGTTACAACTGCCGCAGGAACAACACAAAGTGCTGCAGCAGGAATTGCAATTCGAATTCCTTGTAATAAGATTGCTAAAATTTGCCACATGTCGATTGCACGCATATTTCCTTGTTCAGCTGCCCCATCCATAAAGTGAACAATTGGGATTGTAAGAGTACGACAGATCATTGTTAAGAATAAACCTGCTACTGATAAAGGGATTGCAACTGCGATTGCAGTAGAAATAGCTGTTTGCACATCAGTTGCTCCACCTTCTAAACCTAATACCATAATAATTGATGAAGCTACAGAAGCTAATGCTGCATCTGGTGCTACAGCAGCTCCTACATTGGCCCACCCTAATGCAATCATTTGAAGCGAACCACCTAGAATAATCCCTTCAGTTAAGTGACCACTTACTAAACCGATTAAAGTACATGCCACTAACGGTTGGTGAAATTGGAACTCATCCAGAATTCCTTCCATCCCCGCTAGTAAGGCAATTATAATAATTAAGATTATTGTAATTAAAGACATTATAATTCCTCCCTATATTTTATTTTTAAACATTTTTCAATTCTGCTTTTGCTTTCTTTAAAAGCGTATCAATATTTTCATTTGAATCACTTGGTACTTTACGAACATTAAAAGTAATTCCTTTAGCTTTAATTTTTTCAATTGTTTCAATATCTTCCGGCCCCATTGCAATAGCTTTATTTACTACCACTTTACCAATTGAATGAGCCATTGAACCAATATTTAATTCTTTAATATCTACACCGCCTTCGATTGCCCGTAATGCATCTTGAGGTGTTTCAAATAATAACATTGCTTTGGTATTACCAAAACGTGGATCTTTAGCCACTTGAATCATTTTATCAATTGGAACAACATTAGCCTTAACTCCTGGTGGCGCGGCTTGTTCAATCATCTGTTTCCGTAATTTATCTTTTGAAACAGCATCAGAAACAACGATGATTCGATTTGGTTGTGTTGTTTTAGTCCAAGTAGTTGCAACTTGACCATGCAATAAACGCGTGTCAATTCGTGCCAGAACATATTTAATATGTCCATCCCCTAATACAGTTCCCTCAGGAATAGCTCCTTGTGACTGTGTATTAATAGCTTGAGCCGCTACTTTCGTTTCTGGTTCTAATTCTTCAGGTTTTACTTTTACCCCTTCTCTAGCAACTTCAGTAACATGTTTAGCAATTTCATGCGCTGTTTCCATCGTCATTCTAGAAGCATAAGTCTCAATCAGCATTGGTAAATTTAAACCCGTAACGATTGCCCACTTATCTTCATGACCAGCAATTAATCCATTAGCCTGATTAAATGGTGTACCACCCCATAAATCAACTAAAAATAGTACTTCGTCTTGGTTTTCAAAAGTAGCTATTGCCGCTTCCATTTTTGCTTTAAGATCATCAGGTCCTTCACTTGGTTGCAAAGTAACTGCTTTTACATCGACTTGATCTCCAAAGATCATTGCCCCGGATTGTAGAATCCCGTTAGCAAACTCACCATGACTAGCAAGAATAATTCCTACCATTATAAATTCCTCCCTTTCTTTTAAATACTTTATAACGCAAAAAAACAGGCAAACTATTATTAAAAGATACAAAAATACCATCTTTGTTCTTTTTTTAAATAGTTAATGCCTGCTTTATCAGTTACACACTATAAAATATTCAATTTATGAAACAATATTATCATTGTAAGCCTTTTCTGTCAAGAAATCATTTAAAAATTATTATTTCAAAATAATATATTTTTAAATACTTGACAATATTCTTTCCAAATGTAATGCTAGATATCCTACTTCTGTCTCTGGTAATTTCTTTTTTAAAACCTTTGATAATGCTTCACACATGTTACTTGCCTGTTCATATGCAAAAGGAAACTTATCTTTAGTAAATTCACTTATATCCATCTGCAATTCTTCATTTTTATTTAATCTTAAAATTAAAAATTTAATATGATTCATTAATCGAGCATATGAAACTGATTGAATATCAATAACAATATTAAGATCATTTTCTAATTTAATAATACTTTCATGAATAATTCGTGTTGCCTCCATTGACTCAGCAACTTGATTAGAAGAAATTGCTGAATGAATATGTAGTGTAATAAAGCCAACTTCATCATCATTGATCATTCGTGATATAAACTTATTAATTACTTCCCGTCCTTCTAATGCAACCTCATATTCATCAGGAAACAGCAAACGAATATCATTGATAAATGGATTTAAAGGCATTATATTTTCATCCATTCGCTTTATTGCAAAATAGATATGATCCGCTAATGGTAATAAGATATCATTATCAATTTTTCCAAATTTCTCTATTATCAGTCTAATAATCTCTGATGCTATTTCTAAATAAACTGGATCAATATAATTGATTATATCATTTGAACCACTTTTAGCTTTATATCCCTTTTGCATAAGAAATTTTTTAGCATTCCGTGGTACTTCAAAATAATCATCCACTTTCTTTGAAAATCCAATTCCTTTATACATAATAATAACTTCTTCAGTCTCATTACAAGCTAAAATAGTATTATTATTTAATACTTTAATGATCTTATACATATTTATTTTCCCTCTCCTAGTTGCAAATCTTCATAATTGTACTCCCGCTCTTTATTTTACCATATTCTTTTTCAATCTTTAAATCATTTGATAGATTTGTAAATATTAACAAAATACTTTCATCTAAAGCATTTTCTTTAATATACTCTAAATCTGCATTCCAAATTAAATCACCTTTTTGCACTCTTTGATTTAATTTAACTAATATTTCAAAACCAGTTCCATTTAAATTAACTGTATCAGTTCCAAAATGAATCAACAATTCATATCCGTTATCTAATTTCATTCCAATTGCATGTTTTGTTGGATAGATCATTGTTATCTCACCATCACAAGGGGCAACGATCAAACCGTGAAATGGCTTGATCATAACCCCATCACCTAACAGCTTATGTGAAAAAATTTGATCTGGAGCCTGTTCAATTGGCAAAACCTCACCATCAACAATATTGCCTAATTCAAGATTAGTATGATCAGTCTCTTTTTCCAGTTGATAATCATCTAATTCATCAGGAATATTTATTAAATACTCGTCCAGCTTTGATTTGATCGATGATGCTTTAGGACCATAAATTATCTGAACTCCATTTCCTTGCATAACAACTGCCGCTGCCCCTGATTGTTTCAATAAACCTTCATTTACTAATTGATTATCACTAACTGTTGCTCGTAATCTGGTAATACAACAATCTAAGTCAGTAAAATTATCACGACCACCTAGCCCTCGAACAATCAATTGTGACTGTTTGTCAATTTCAATTCCTTTATTTAACAATTTTCGATGACTTGCTTTAGGGTTCTTAAAGATAGATAACTTCATATTATCTATCTCTCTACCTGGAGTCTTCAAATCAAATTTTTTAATTAGATATTTAAAACTAAAATAATAGAGCATGAAATAAATTATTCCAATAGGGATAAGCAATACCCAGCTAGTCTTACTATTACCTTGCAATACACCAAAAACAATAAAGTCAAATAAACCTCCAGAAAAGGTCAATCCCACGGCAATATTAAAAATATGAGCAACCATATAAGCACTTCCTGCTAAGATAACTTGTACCCCAAATAACAGTGGAGCAGCAAACAAAAAAGTAAATTCGATTGGTTCCGTTATTCCCGTTAAGATGCTTGTTAAAGCCGCTGAGAACAACAAACTTCCAATCGCTTTTTTATTTTCCGGCTTAGCAGTCTGATACATTGCCAATGCTGCTCCCGGTAAACCAAAAATCATAAAAATAAATTCACCAGTAAAATATTTTGTAGCCTCGCTACTAAAATGCACAATATTTGGATCAGCTAACTGTGCGAAGAAAATATTCTGACCACCATAAATTACCGCCCCATTGACGACCATTGAACCTCCAATTGCAGTTTGCCAAAATGGTAAATAAAATACATGATGTAAGCCAAAAGGAACCAGTAACCGTTTAATTACACCGTAAACAAAGGTTCCAAAATAGCCTGAGGTTGAGATAAGTTTACCTAATTCATATATACCATTTTGAAAGAATGGCCAAACATAAAACATTACGATTCCCACAAACAAAAAAGTTATTGTTGAAATTATCGGAATAAACCGTTCTCCTTCAAAAAAAGATAACGCTCTTGGTAATTCAATTTGATAAAAGCGATTATGTATATAACTAACGCCAAGACCGACGATTATTCCACCAAATACCCCCATTTCCAATGACATGATCCCACAAACCGCTGTAATCGTTCCATCTAAAACATCAGGATTAATTATTTGATTATCTAAAATACTTCCATTTAATGAAAGCATCCCGCTAATTGTTGTATGCATAACAAAAAAGGCAATAATTGAAGATAAAACGGCTACTTCTTTCGCCTTTTTCGCCATTCCCAACGCTACTGCAGCAGCAAAAATAAGTGGAAGATTGTTAAAAAGGCCACTCCCCACTTTAGTTAAGATTATTAAAAAGTCATGTAAAAAAGTCCCGTTTCCTAAAACTCCCTCTAAATGTAGTGAAGAAATAGTTGTTTCATTAGTCAATGAACTACCAATTCCCAGAAATAAACCCGCAATTGGCAATACTGCAATCGGCAGCATAAAACTGCGACCAATCCTTTGTAAAATCCCAAAAACTCTAGTCTTCATAATCCCTCCGTTATTCCAACATAATTTATTATAACTAAATCGTTCGATCAAAAATTCTTTTTATAATTAAGACCATGATACTTATAATAATCATGATAAAGACTATCTGTCAACAAGAATAATTACTTATTTATACGATATTTACTACTTTTTTTGTCAATTTAAAGAGAAATAATTAAAAAAATAGAATTCTATTTTAATATGCTCCGCTTAAGTAAACAAGGAACATATCATTTTGAATTCTATTTCTTTAATTAAATCAGTTTCTAACATATGCTTTTAATACTTTTATTTCATTTTTATCAAACGGTTCAATAGTAAACTCACCTACTTGAGCTGGTACAATAAAAGTTTCCGCATAATGCACTGTATATGGCTCAAACTTATTTTTAGGACTTTTAATTACTGCACTTTCCCCAGCAACTAAATTCATCATTACCACACTTTTATTAGTTTGTTGATAAATCTTTTGTTTAGTTGTAATAACTCGTGTTTCAATAAATTCTAATTCATGTAATCCGGTTTTAACTTCTGTATATTCATCACTCTTTTCAATTTCTGTAAAATTATTTACCAAATTGGATTCTACCCAAGTAGTTGTTCTTTGATAATCAATTACCTTCTTTCCATCTTCAACATGAATCGGGCGTGGTTTACCATCTAATCCTACACGATCCCAATCCCATAATTTAAAAGTAAAAATATATGGTGTAGCACTTACTTCCAAGACTACACAATTAGCCGAAGAACAATGAATTGTTCCTGCTGGAATTAAGAAATGATCATGCTTTTTTGCTGGAAAAAAATTAATATACTTATCGGCATCAAAACTTTGATTACCCTCATTAGCTCTTTCTAAATCGTTAATAAATTCGTCTGAATTAATATTCTCTTTTAAACCTAAATATACTCCACCTCCATCACAATCAAGGATATAGTAGCTTTCATCTTGCGTATAAGGCATTCCAAAATGGCTCTTGATATATTCAGTTGTTGGGTGTACTTGTAAGCTTAAATTTCCTCCACCCATTGTATCAAGAAGATCAAATCTAATTGGAAACTCTGCCCCAAAACGAGCATAATTTTTTGCTCCTAAAAGCTCTATAGCTTGATACATAACAACATTTAAAGCTGGGGTTGCAATAACAATATCGCCAAACTTCAAATTAATACTATTCTCCTCTGGAACCCCATCAAAACTCCAAGCATAATTAGATTTACTTTTATCTAAATTACAAACCTCTTTCATCCATTGTCCTCCCCAAACCCCTGGATCAAAATATGGTACTAGACGAAATGGTTGATTGCAAACACTTTTTAATGCATTTCGAAACGCAATACCAGTAATCATTTTAGGTTTATTACTGCAATTAGTGTCTAGATATAAATCAATATCTTCAAAAATCTCTCGTTTATGCTTATCGGCAATTCGCCACTCAATAAAATAACCACGCTTATTTTTTATTAGAGGATCTTCATCATAATTACTTTGTTTAAAATTAGGTAATCCAGCCCGATATCTTAATTGAATTTCCCATCGTGTTAGGTCTGCATATATTAATAAATCACCTTTAGTAATTAGACTTGCCCCAAAACCGTATACAAGAACTATTCCTTCTTTATTTTTAACAAACTTTTGTATCTTAGCCAGCTTAGCTTCATCAACATAATCTCTAATAGTTCCATAACACATTACTCCCCTAACACGATCTTCAGTTAGATTCACCTGCATCATTTCTGTCAATTTTTTACCATCATAAAAGATATCTTCACTTAAAATTACGTGTGCTGGAGTCAATTTTTTTATCAATACATTTAATAATTCACGATCATTAATTCCCAAATAACAATCTACAACAACTATCTTTTTATTTCCTAAAGATTCTTTAATTTTCTTATCAATCTGCGCATATCCAGAATATGCATCGTTGTCATAGCCATTTATTTTGATATAGGGGCTATTATCATAATTACTCATTTGCTTTTTGCCTCCTACTCAATCTTATTTATACTCAGGTTCTGTATCTTCAGCTTCAAAACATCGTGTTCTCATTAATTCTTTTACCCAATCGCCTGATTTTTTAATTCTCCGATTCCGATTATTTTCCATATCAATTTCCACAAACCCATAACGATTTCTAAATGCATTAACAGGTGAAAGATTATCTGTAAACGTCCAATTCAAAAAGCCCCGACAATCACAACCTTCGTCAATTGCTTTTAACATCCAAGCCATATGGTCACTTAAAAATTCAATTCGATAGCTGTCCTGAATTTGCCCGCTAGCATCCTTAAACTTATCTTCACCCATTACTCCCATACCATTTTCAGTAATCCAACATTCAATATTTCGATAATCATTTTGAATGATCTTCAGCATATCATAAATTCCTTTAGGATAAATTTCCCATCCTCTTGAAAAATTCATTTTAATTCCTCGTGGACTATATGTTTCATAATATGCAGTTGGAATAAATGGTTTATCTGGATTCCATGCCGTTTCTCTTTGTCGAACCCGTAACGGCTGATAATAGTTGATTCCAACAACTTCTATTTTATTATCATCAATCTTTTCAAAATCACCTTTAACATATTCAAACATACACTCATGTTTTTTTAATAATTCAAAATATGCTTCATCAAACTTTCCATTTATCAAAGGGTCAGTATATTGTTTAAATTAAAAAAAAGGCAGCTCAGTGCTATTCACTTTAACTACCTAATTTAGATTACGCTTTTATCGCCGGTTTACCATATTTTTTACAATATATATATCCTGCAATTCCAACGATTACAAAAACAATGGAAACTAATTGTGCCGTCCGTAGACCCATTACATATAAGCTATCAGTACGAAGTCCTTCAATAAAGAATCTAAAGATTCCATACCAAATAAAATAACTAAAGAATTGTTCACCTTGTTTTGTTTGGATCTTCCTAATCACAAAATAGATTAATAAAAATCCTACGATATTAGCAATAGACTCATATAAAAAGGTTGGATGATAGTAATATCCATTGATATGCATTCCTTCAATAATAAAGTTTGGTAAATGCAATGATTTAAGGAAATCTAGACTAACCATTCCACCATATGCTTCCTGGTTGAAAAAGTTTCCCCACCGTCCCAGTGCCTGAGCAATTAAAACACCTGGCATAATTGCATCAGCTGCAACCATGAAATCAATTTTATGTTTCTTAAAATACCACCAGCTAAAAATCAAGCCAACAAAAATCCCACCTTGAATCGCTAAACCACCATGACGAAACATAATGATCTCAAGTGGATTTTCAGCATATAATTCGTTCCACATAAAGATTACATACCATAATCGGGCTCCTAAAACTCCAGTAATCATTAAACCAAAGAAATAGTCTGAAAGAATCTCTTTATTATAACCGATTTTTTTGAAATTATATTGTCCTAGTTTATATGCAATAAAAGCTCCGGTAATAATACAAATTGCATACCAAGCAATGGAAAAAGAACCGATTTGAACGAATGTCTTACCATCTGGAAAAAAAGTCATAACTTACCCCTTATTCTTATCGATATTCTTCAAAATACGATCAACGAATTCTTTGCTAGAATCAACACCGTATTCACGTAAACGCATATTCATTACGGCAGCTTCGATAATTACTGACATACTACGTCCACTTGATACAGGTACAACAATTTTAGGAATCTTAACACCTAAGATTTCTTCAGTTGAATCATTTTCTTCAACCCCTACTCGTGTATATTCACGAGATGGTACCCAACGATCTAATTGAATAATTAAATCAACTTTATCTTTATCGAGAATTGAGCTAATTCCAAACATCTTTGATACATCAATAACACCAATTCCACGAATTTCTAATAAATTAGTTAATACTTCTGGGGCTTTCCCCACAATACTTTGTCCTAAATGATATAATTCAACAGCATCATCGGCAACTAATAAATGTCCTCTTTTTACTAATTCTAGAGCAATCTCAGATTTACCGATACCACTATCACCTTTGATAATAACACCTTTACCGTAAATATTCAAAAAGACTCCATGAATCAGTGTTTCCGGTGCCAGTGCTTCGTCAAGAATATTTGTTAATTCAATTGAAACACGTCCTGTTGCTGATTCGGTAATAAAAATTGGAAAATCTTTTTTTCGAGCAATCTCAATTAAGATTGCTGGACATTCATTTCCTTTAGCAACAATGATACATGGTACTTCATCGTTAATTAAGAAAGGGAATATTTCACGTTGTCTTTCTTCCGACATCTCATTAATAAATGCAGACTCTTTATCTCCAAAAATTATAATTCGTCGAAAATCGCTGTGTTTAAAAAATCCTGCTAATTCAAATCCAGGTCGATTGATCTCAGCCACATAAATTGGCCGCTCTAAAGATTTCTCATCTCCAGTTACCTGAACATAATGCTCATTGTTTAATAATTCACCTACTGTAATTGACTTTGGCATCATTGTTTCCTCCCTATAACATCTTCTTTAAAAAACTTCCAGTATAACTTGCTTCACATTTAGCGACTTTTTCTGGTGTTCCAGCTACAACGATCGTACCACCACCATCGCCACCTTCAGGACCTAAATCAACAATATAATCAGCTACCTTAATAACGTCAAGATTATGTTCAATTATAATGACTGTATCCCCTTGATCAACAATTCTTTGTAATACCTCTATTAATTTAGCAACATCATTGCTATGTAGACCAGTTGTTGGTTCATCTAAAATATAAACTGTTTTCCCAGTTGCTTTTTTTTGTAATTCACTTGCTAGCTTAACCCGCTGAGCTTCCCCACCAGATAAAGTTGTTGCACTTTGACCAAGCTTAATATAGCCTAGTCCAACATCATTTAAAGTCTGTAATTTAGTTTTGATCTTTGGCAAGTTTCCAAAGAACTCCACTGCATCTTCAATAGTCATCTCTAAAACATCATAAATATTCTTATCTTTATAAGTAACTTGCAATGTTTCTTCATTATAGCGTTTACCGCCACATTGTTCACAAGGAACATAAACATCTGGTAAAAAGTGCATTGAAATACGTTTTAACCCATCACCTTGACAAGCTTCACACCGTCCACCTTTAACATTGAAACTAAAACGTCCTTTATCGTAGCCACGCATTTTAGCCTCATTTGTTTGGGCAAATAAATCACGGATATCATCAAACACTCCTGTATAAGTTACCGGATTGGAACGTGGTGTTCTCCCAATTGGATCTTGGCTCACCTCAATAACTTTATCAATATTTTCTAATCCTAAAATATCCTTATGTTTACCGGGCTTTTCTTTCGAGCGATAAATTCTTGCCATCATTGCTTTACCCATGATTTCATTTACAAGAGTACTTTTACCACTACCAGAAACCCCTGTAACCACAGACATACATCCTAATGGAAACTTAACATTGATATTCTTTAAGTTATTTGCAGCAGCACCTTTTACTTGAATAAAATTACCATTTCCTTTACGGCGTTTTTTAGGCACATCAATCTTTAAACGACCTGATAAATACTGCCCCGTAATTGACTTTTTACAATCCATTACTTCTTGTGGCGTTCCAGCTACAATTACTTCACCACCATGCACTCCTGCACCCGGTCCAATATCAACAATAAAATCACTTGCTCGCATCGTGTCTTCATCATGTTCAACAACTAGAACACTATTACCTAAATCACGAATATTTTGTAAAGTGGCAATTAACTTATCATTATCCCGCTGATGGAGTCCAATAGAGGGTTCATCTAGAACATATAAAACCCCAGTTAATCTTGAACCAATTTGTGTCGCTAAACGAATTCTTTGTGCTTCTCCACCAGATAATCCACCCGCTTTACGAGATAATGTTAAATATCCTAATCCAACATCATTTAAGAAACCTAAACGGTCTTTAATTTCTTTTAAAACAAGATTAGCAATCTTCGCTTCATATTCATTTAATTTTAATTCATCAACGAATTTTAAAGCTTTTTCAATTGACATATCGGTAAATTCACTGATATTTAAGCCACCTACTCGTACGCTTAAAACCTGATCATTTAATCTGCGTCCTCCACAAGTTGGACACGTATGTTCAGCCATAAATGAAGCATACCATTCTTTTGACCAAGAAGAAGTCGTTTCTTCAAAACGACGTTTAATCAATGTTTTAACACCTTCAATAGGACGATTAGTTTTAGAAACATTACCACTACTAGAAACAATCTCATAAGAAATTGGTTTATCTGAGCCTTCTAAGATAATTCTTAATTCTTTTTTAGTAAAGTCTTTCAATGGTTTATCTAAATCAATCTTATATGTTTTACATAGGATCAAAAAGCGCTGCCATTCAATTCGGTCAGTTCCTACTGAAGTTTTAAAATATCTAATTCCACCTTGATTTATGCTCAAATCCCAATTAGGAATCAATAAATCATCATCAACTTCATTTTTTATTCCCAAACCGCGACAATCAGGACAAGCTCCTAGTGGATTATTAAATGAGAATAATCTTGGTTCTAGTTTAGGAACACTAAAACCACACTCTGGACAAGCTAAATGCTCAGAAAATAAAGCTTCACTGCCATCACTTAAATTAGCTACAACTACTTCTCCACCTGTTAGTTTTAAACCTACTTCAAGTGAATCAATCAAACGACTACGATAACCTTCTTTTTTGATAATTCGGTCAATTACGACATCAATGTTATGTTTCTTATTTTTATCAAGTTCAATTCCTTCATCTAATAGTTTAACTTCACCATCAACTTGAACTCGAATATAACCATCTTTCAATAAATCCTCAAATAAATCCTTAAAAGTACCTTTTTGATTCTTTACTACTCGTGCTAATACTTGTAATTTACTACCATCTGGATATTTATCAATTGTATCAGCCATTTGTTTGATTGTCTGCGATTCAATCACGATTCCATGCTCTGGACAGTATGCCTTACCAATACGCGCATAAAGTAATCTTAAATAGTCAAAAATTTCAGTAACCGTCCCTACCGTTGAACGCGGATTATTTGATGTTGTTTTTTGATCAATTGCAATTGCCGGTGACAAACCTTCAATACTATCAACATCCGGTTTTTCCATGTTTCCTAAGAACTGGCGTGCATAAGCACTTAACGATTCCACATAACGCCGCTGTCCTTCGGCATAGATTGTATCAAATGCCAGCGATGTTTTTCCTGAACCAGATAATCCCGTCATAATAACTAATTTATTTTTTGGAATCTCGATATCAATATTTTTTAAGTTATTCTCTCTAGCCCCTTTAATGACTAGTTTATCATGTTCCATATTTTACCTACCTTCTACCATCTTTAAGATTGCTGCTTTACTGTGCCCCCGTAATTGAAGATCATAAGCCCAATCTAATAGCTCGCTATACTTGGATGACGGTTCAATCCCTAACGCCTTTAAATCATATCCGTCAACTAATGGCAACTGAGCTTTGGTTGATAGCCGTGCCATCTTTTCTTTCATAACATAATCAAAGCGATTAATATTTTCATGTTCATCTTTGTATCTACCAAGTTTATCACATTTTGTGATTAAAATTAAGTCTTCAATCGTAACTATTCCATCAATTCCTTTAAGAATTTTAAAATAGCTATAATCCTTTGCTTCATTTCTGACCATATTCATTAAATGCATATGATAGAAAATCATTGTTTTAATATATTTTTGTAACTGTTTATCTGGGATAAATGCTTTTACTTCTTGATTAAAAATCTTTACCCCCGCTTCATTATGACCCGGAGCATGACCGTCTTTAGTTGTTACTGTAGCTTTACCAATATCATGTAATAAAGCACTCCACATAAAACCTAATGGATTACTTGTTTTATGGCAGCATAAAGCCGCTAAATCAGTTACTAATAAAGTATGCCGCCATACATCTCCTTCAGGGTGGTAATCAAGCCGTTGCATAGTTTTCGATAATACATCTAAACATGGCCACAAAGCCTTGATCTCCTTTAAAAAAGTTAACCCAATTGAAGGCTGCTGGCTTAAGAGGAGCTTACTATATTCTTGAAATACCCGCTCTTTACTTAGTTTATCCAAACTTTTATTTTGAACCATTTTTTTACACATTAATTTAGTCGCCGTCTCAATACAGAAATCAAGACGTGAAGCAAATTGTGCTGTTCTCAAGACTCTTAACGGATCTTCAATAAAAGTTGTTTCACTAACCATTCGTAATGTTCTTTTTTCAATATCTTCTTGACCATGAAAAAAATCATAGATTTTTCCTGTCTTTATTTCATACATCAACGCATTGATTGTTAGATCACGTCGTGATGCCGCAACTTTTAAATCTAAATTTTGATTTACTGTAACATCAAAATCCTGATGACTCTCACCTGTCTTTATTTCCGTTCTCGGCAAAGCAAAATCAAAATTTGGTAAAACATCTAATTTTAAAATTCCGAATGATTTACCAATACTATTGACATTGCCATAATTAGCTAATAATTCTTCCAATTCATCGACACTAAGCCCATATACCTCAACATCTACATCATGATAATCAACCCTATTGTAGATCAACATATCCCGAACGATTCCTCCAACTAGAAAAGCTCTACCATGATGCTCGTCTATATCCTTAAAGATCTTTTTAGCAAGTGGACTGAAAGTATACCTATTTTTCACCTTGAAGCTCCATGATGATATCGCGAAGTTCCATCGCACGTTCAAAGTCAAGTACCTTCGCTGCATCTTTCATTTGTTTTTCTAATTCTTGAATCATAACTTGTTTATCTTTTTTGCTTGCTTTCTTACCTTTTTTAACTAGACTTGCAGCATCATCGATGACCTCTTGACCACGAATTGCATCACGAATTTCCTTATGAATAGTTGTTGGGGTAATATTATGTTCTTTATTATAAGCATCTTGGATCTTACGACGACGATTAGTTTCTTCAATCGCATAAGCCATTGAATCAGTAATCTTATCACCATACATGATTACTTCACCATTACTGTTACGGGCAGCCCGACCAATCGTTTGAATCAATGAACGGTTACTTCTTAAGAACCCTTCTTTATCAGCATCAAGAATACATACTAAACTTACTTCTGGTAAATCTAAACCTTCTCGTAATAAATTAATTCCGACTAAAACATCATACTTGCCAAGTCGTAGATCCCTTAGTATCTCGGTTCGTTCCAAAGTCTTTGTGTCACTATGTAGATAAGCTACCTTGATTCCAAGTTCTTTCAAATAAGCACTTAAATCCTCAGCCATTCGTTTAGTCAATGTTGTTATTAGAACTCTCTCATTACGATCTTGACGAATTTTGATTTCACTGATAATATCATCAATTTGATCCTTTGTTGGTCGTACTTCAATAACCGGATCAAGTAGTCCAGTTGGCCTAATAATTTGTTCAACTACTTTATTTTCAACATGTTCTAACTCATAATCCCCAGGTGTTGCTGATACATAAATGACTTGATTTATAATTTTTTCAAACTCTTCGAAGCGTAATGGGCGGTTATCAAGCGCGCTTGGTAATCTAAAACCATATTCAACTAATGTCTCTTTACGTGAACGATCCCCATTATACATTCCTCGAACCTGAGGCAACATAACGTGACTTTCATCGACGATCATTAAAAAATCTTTAGGAAAATAATCAATCAGCGTATAAGGGCGTTGTCCTTCATCACGACCATCAATATGCCGTGAATAGTTTTCAATTCCAGGACACATCCCCACTTCCCGCAGCATCTCAACATCATGGCGCGTTCGTTGTTCCAAACGTTCATGTTCTAGTAATTTAGTTTCTGCTTTGAATGTTTCTAAACGATTCTCTAATTCTGCCGTAATCGTATCACAAGCCTTTAAAATTTGTTCTTTTTTCGTTACATATCCATAAGCTGGATAGATCGTATATGTATTGTATACGCCCAAGACATGCCCAGTCAGAGGATCCACTTCACTGATTCTTTCAACTGTATCACCAAATAATTCAATTCTAATTAACCAGCTTTCAGTATGTCCTGGAACTATTTCAATGACATCCCCACGAACTCTAAATGTTCCTTTAGTCTGTTCAATATCATTGCGTTGATATTGCCGATCAACTAAATATGTTAGTAACTCTTTACGATCAATGTCTTGATCGACCCGCAGTGAAAAGATCATTTCTTTGTACTGTTCAGGATTTCCTAATCCATAAATTGAAGCAACTGAAGCAACAACAATGACATCTTCCCGTTCTATTAACGAATTCATTGCCGCACTGCGCAGCATCTCAATTTCATAGTTTGTTTTAGCATTTTTATCAATATATAAATCTCGCCCAGGAATATAAGCTTCCGGTTGATAGAAATCGAAGTTTGAAATAAAATATTCAACTCTATTTTCAGGAAAAAATTCTTTTAATTCCGAATATAATTGTCCTGCCAATGTTTTATTGTGAGCCAAGACAAGTGTCGGTTTATTCACAGCAGCAATAACATTAGAAACAGTGAAGGTTTTCCCAGTACCGGTCCCTCCCAGTAAGACCTGTTCTTTTTTTCCTTCTTTAATTCCTGCAACTAATTGTTTAATTGCTTCCTCTTGATCTCCCATTGGAGAAAACGGAGAAACAAGCTTAAATTTTTGCATTGTAACACCTCCTATAAGTCCTTTCTATTATACCAAGAAAACAGCGAAGTTAAAAGAATTATGCCCATGATGAAAATAACTATGCCAGGCATAGTTATTTTATCAATTCCATTAATTTTTTATACTGATAATCATTATTTTCACTATTAGCATACATGATTACCGCAGCCTCTAATTTCTGCCGATCACTATTAGTATAAATACCATCAACAGTTAAATTATTAGCTTGTTCAAATTGTTTTAAGGCTTCCACTGACTGTTGTGAAAAATATCCATCATTACGTCCACAGTCATAACCTAAAATACTTAACATTTTTTGCATTGAGGCAATTGCTGTACCAACACTATCATATCCCATATCAGTTTCCAGTGCTTTGGTATAAATACCACTTGTATCCGTATTACTTACAGAATAATCAGGTGTCAATCCTTTTCCATTTATCCATGTACCACTTGGTAATAACCATTTTGCATAAGTATATTTTAAGACTGATCCGTCACTGAGCTGTTTTTGCGTCTGCGCCGTTCCCTTACCATAAGTTTGATCCCCGACTAATTTATAATTCATTTTTTCTTGTAATGCTCCTGCAACAACTTCTGATGCTGATGCAGTATTTCCATTTACAAGAATATATCCATTTATAAAATTATATTTTTGACAATCTTTAGCCTTATATTTCTCGATTGCACCGTTTTTAGTTTCCATTTGGAAAAGCAATTTATCTTCTTTCATAAATAAACTTAATACATCAGTGGCAGCTGTAAGATATCCTCCGCCATTATCTCGCAGATCTAAGACCAAAGTATCAATTTTTTCAGCAGTAAAAGTCTGTAAAGCTGCTTCAATATCATCAGCTGTAGTACTTCCAAAAGTATTAATTTTTACATAACCAAATTTTTTACCATCATTATCTCTTATTTCACTAGTTACCGCACTATCTACATTGGCTCGCTCTACTTCAACTTCTTGTTGTTCAGTATTACGTATAATTGTCAACTTAACTTTAGTATTCGCTTCACCACGAATTAAATCAGAAATTTCATCAGCACTCTTACCAGCAACACTATTCCCGTCAACGCCTGTAATAATATCTCCAACTTGTAAACCACTTTTTTCTGCTGGCGAATTTTTATACACCTGCATTACCATTGTACCTTCACTAACAGTTCGCTGTGCTACACCAATACCTTCATAGTTCCCATCAACGCTTTGGTTATATGTCTTAGATTCTTCATATGTAAAATATGAAGAATGCATATCCCCCAGCGATTCTACTAAAGCGGTAATAGTATTCCCTTTGATGTCAACATCCTTATCATTAGGATTTAACCAAGCTTCATCTAATATTTCATAAGCTTCATCAATAATTGATTCTGCATTTTTGCTAGTACTGTTAGTCGGAACTGTTTTTTTTGCTACATAACCAGATACAAAACCAACTGCCAAACAAACAATCATACAAACAATGAATAGGGTTTCTCTAATATGTTTTGTTTTCTTTGGCTTCAACTTTGGCTCCGGATTATGATTTGGGCGAATAAAGTCTTCCATGTCTACACCTCACATTACTACATTTTAGCATAAAAAATTAATAACTTTTAGTAAAACTTAAAAAACATTATAAAATATTATGTGACAAATTTTAATCATCCCCTGCTGCTCAACAATATTATTAGCACTATCAAGCACGGAATTATTGTATAGGAAAAGCAAAATATCTAGTTCACTGCAAATGATTTGATACTGTTTAATTACATTTTGATATAAATAATCATAAGTTTTTTACATCATTTAGAATTCTTAATAACTTTATCATACATTCTCCAATTAGTTCTATTTTAAACTATATTTTATTACTATATTAAAAAAATATTATACAAAAAAGCTGAAAGTTTCGGAACTTTCCTAATACTTTCAACTCTAGTTTTTAAAATATTCATTTATTCCTAAAACAATTCCCGTAACAATTTTATCTTGATAAGTACTGTCTCCTAATAACCTATCCTCATCTGGATTAGACATAAATCCCATTTCTACTATTGTTACAGGTACTTGACACCAGTTTATTCCACTCATCACATCAGTAATAATAACGCCACGATTTTTGCTGCCTGTTTGATTACAAATACTATTTACAACCGTTTTTGACAATCGTTGAGAAGCTGTAGCAATTTGACTACAATATGGATTAGATTCCGATGGTGCCATAGTTAAAGTTCCATGAATACTACTACTGTCATCACTATTACAGTGCAGTCGAATAAATGCTCCAGCATTATTTTTATTAGCAATCTCCGCACGCTGTTGATTAGAAATATTCACATCTTGACTTGTCCGAACCATAATTACTTGATAACCCGAATCTTCTAATTTTTTTTGTAACTTTAATGCAACTTCAAGATTAATTGCTGATTCTAAATTACCTGTACTTATTCCCGTTGCTCCTGTTGTTACTTTAGCTTTTGTTTGACTAGCTCCAGGTCCAATTGGCTCTTTGTTGCTATCGCCACGTCGTTGATGTCCTGCGTCAATCACAATTACACGACTATCACCAACGATTGGTAATTGAACTGTTCGCAAAGATTCCGGAACAAGTACTTCGCCTTCTTTTTCAACAAATGCCGTTTGTTGAGCTTCAACTGCTTCAGTTTTGATTAATTCAGAATCATTATTTTGTTTACAGCCACTAAAACATAACATAATTAGGAAAATACTGAGCAATTTCTTCATTATTTCACCCACTCTTCCTCATTATATCATAGATTAGCTATTAATAATTGCCTCTAATTCACCATCAATCATCTCTTTTAAAGTTTCACAGCTACGATCAAATTTATGTTGATCTACATTATTTAAATGCAGTGTCATGATCTTACTAATCCCTTGACGATTAATGATTGCAGGTACCCCGATATATAGCCCTTCTTGCTTATACTCACCTTGTTGATATGCAGAAACTGTTAATACGGCATTTTCATCACTTAAAATTGCTGTAATTAAACGATTTAAAGATAGACCTATACCATAATAAGTTGCATTTTTACGTTTAATTATCTCGTATGCAGCTTGTTGTACTTCTTTATAAATTTTATGCATCTCGTTCATATCGATATTCATTTCCACAATATATTCCATCATACTCTTGCAGCCAATATAAGTATTCATCCATGGTACAAATGAAGAATCACCATGTTCACCTAATATATACGCATGAATATTTGTTGAGGAAATGTTCAAATATTCACTTAATAAATAACGTAATCTAGCTGTATCTAAAATAGTCCCACTACCAATTACACGGCTTGTTGGTAATCCTGATACTTTTTGGACTACATAACTCATCAAATCAACAGGATTACTTGCAACGATAATAATTCCATCAAATCCACTAGCCATAATTTGCTCAGTAATAGATTTCATAATTTTTGCATTAACACTAGCTAATTCCAATCTTGTTTGATTTGGTTTTTGAGCAGCTCCAGCAGTAATTACAACAATATCAGCATCTTTACATTCATCATAACCACCAGCTTTAACCTTTAAACTACTTTTACTATATGGTAGACCGTGGCTAATATCCATTGCCTCTCCAATTGCTTTTTCTTGATCCACATCTATTAATACAAGTTCATCAATACCACCAGTATTTAAAATAGAATATGCCATCGACATTCCTACAAAACCAGTCCCTACTAATACAACCTTTTTCAAATCATCATCTTGTCTCATTGTTAGTTCCTCCTTACAAAACCATAATAGTATTTATTACTAAAATTGTCATTTGATATGCTCTATTAATTTATTGTACTCATTTATTATAAAATTAAACCAGGATAACAATTCTTTAGTCATAAAATTTCTTACAAATTAATAAGTGGTAACGAATCTTTCTAAATCCATGATAGTATAATAAAAGGTTATAGTATTATTTAATAACATACTATAACCACTATCTTTTAAATAAATTCTTTTTCAACTATAAATAATTTATTTTGTAACCAAAAAGGGTTCTTACTAATTAAGAACCTCTTAATCTATAGCATTACTAATGAGGCTATATAACCAACCACTAAAGCAATAACATACGAAATAAATAATATTTTAAATGTGTCTTTTTTATTCTCATTATATTTTATTAAAGCTAATGTTCCTACACCGGCACTTGTCGTTAAACCTGTCAGTAATGCACCAAAACTTAAACCACCGGACACATATAATTGTGTCAGTATAACTGAACCAGCACAATTAGGGATAAAACCAATAACTCCCGCAATGATTGGCTGGAAGATCCAATTTGTTTTTAAAAGGTTGGTTACTGTTTCTTCACCAATCCCCGCAATAATTAATGTAAAGACGATATTTGTTAATAAAATAAAGATAAAAATATTGAGTGTATGTCGTAAAGCCGGTAACCAAATACCATTTTGACAACCACAATCACAAGGCTCTACTTGTAAATATTCATAATCATCATGACTTCGATGATTCAAACGATCTACTACATAACCGGTAACTGTACCTAAAACAATTTTTAAAACAATTAAAACAACTAACATTTCCCATAAATCAGGATGTACTACTAAAATAGCCAAAGCTTCATCACTTGTGGCAATAAAGATTGATAATAAAGTTCCCATTGTCAAGTAACGCATCGAATATAATCGGGCCGCAATAACTGAAAAACCACACTGAGGGATACTTCCTAAAATCGCTCCGATAAAAGGACCGACTTTTCCAAACTCCATTACCTTATTGACAACATCACGATTAGATATGTATTCTACTAATAAGCAGGCCAAAAATAATACTGGTACTGTCATCAGGGATTCTTGAATTGGTTCTAATAATATTTCCATTAAATCACTCCTATCTCAATTGTTAGACTAGCATAACTTTTATATAGACTTTGTTTAGTTTACCATATTCTTATATAATTTCAAACTTATTTCTCTATTATACGCTCAATTATACAAAAATAAAGCGCTGTTTTTGTCTTAACATAATATTTATAATCCTTATCTTGATGATTTAAGAAATATTAGCTAAAATGGAATCATTAAATAACAAAGGGATCGAGAATAATGAAAATAACAAAAAAGCAGTTAAATAAAATAAAAATGATTGTTTGTGATCTTGATGGCACACTGTTTAACCATAAAAAAGAAATATCATCAGCTACAATCACTTATTTAATTAAATTACAAGAAAATGGTTATACTCTTGTTCTTGCAACAGGTCGCTTCTTTTATGAATTAAAGCCATACATTGAACAATTACAGCTGGAAAAATATCATGGCTATGTGATTTGCTGTAATGGAATAGAGATTTATGATCTTACTCACAATAAGTGTAGATCTTTTTCTTTTTTAGAACAAATAGAAATTAACGAACTACTTCAATTAGCCCTTTATTACCGGTTAAATATACGTGCTAATTTTGATCATAAATATCAAATGATTTTAAATAATTGGCTATACTTTTTAATCCCCTTGATTCGAATATTTACTAAACGTTATCCCGACCTCACTTTTTACAAAAATACTGCTGTAGTACCTTGGAATAAACTTGGAAAAATTTGTTTACTTTCTTCACCTAGAAAATTAAAGCTTTTTGAAGCTGCTGCACAAACAAAATTTCCTGGACTATATCAATATTATTACACCAACCCTTACTGTGTTGAAGTTGTTAAAGCAGAAGTCAATAAATGTTATGCTGTAAAATATTTATGTCAGTTAAATAATTTAAATTTAGAAAATGTCTTAGCTTTTGGAGATAGTGGTAATGATGAAGAATTATTAAACAATGCCGGTATTGGGATTATTATGAAAAATGGTCTTTCCTCATTAAAGAAAAAAGCTACCTATCTTACTTTCAAAAATAATCGACATGAGGGTGTCTTAAATATGTTAGAATATTTATTTGATGATCTTATTAAAGATAAAAATTAGGCTAACAGCCTAATTTTTTATGACAACCGATTTTTAAAATCACAATAATTGAATTCTTTGATTATTTTAAGTTTTTCTTTTTGTTTTAAAACAATACTAGGTAAGTTCATCCCATTAAAAGTATTATTTTTTACCATTGAATAAATTGCCATATCTTTAAACCATAACTGTTGTCCTACCTGTAAAGGCTGGTCAAATGAATAATCACCAATAATATCTCCAGCTAAACAAGTTGGTCCTCCTAAGCGATATGTGTATGTTTTAACATTTGGTAGTGCACTATCGATAATTTCTGGTCGATACGGCATCTCTAATACATCTGGCATATGACAAGCTGCTGAAGTATCCATAATTGCGATAGCCATACCATTGTGGATAATATCTAGAACACTGGAAACTAGAAACCCAGCATTTAAAGCCACAGCTTCACCTGGCTCTAAATATACTTGTACTTGATATTTTTCTTTTATTTCATTAATAATTTTTATTAATTTTTCAAGATCATAGTCTTTACGAGTAATATGATGACCACCACCAAAATTCAACCATTTCATTTGTCCTAAATACTTACCAAATTTTTCTTCAACAGCCCTAATAGTAGTTATTAAATCATCGCTGTTTTGTTCACATAGAGTATGAAAATGCAGTCCCTCTATTCCCTCAAGCAGTTCTTCCTTAAAGTTTTCTAATGTTACCCCCATTCGTGAAAACTTTGCGCAAGGATCATAGATTTCATGACCTATTTGAGTTGAACATTCAGGATTGATTCTAATTCCACATGAAGTACTTGTTTGTTTTGCTAGATTTTGATATTTTTGCCACTGATTAAATGAATTAAAGACTACATGGTCACATATATTCATGATTTCTTCAATTTCATCATCACGATAGGCGGTACTAAAAACATGATTTTCTTTATGCATCTCTTCATAGCCAAGCTTAGCTTCATATAGTCCACTAGCAGTTGTCCCATCTAAATATTCAGCTATTAGAGGGTAAACACTGAACATTGAAAAACATTTTTGAGCCAATAGAATTTTACAACCAGTTCGTTCTTTAACCGTATGAAGTATTTTTAAATTTTTTTCTAATAATTGTTCATCAATTAAATAATATGGTGTCTTCATTAATCTACTAATACCGGATTATGATCTTCAATCCATGGCAATCCCCATTTATTTAATGCTTCCATAAATGGATCCGGGTCAAATTCTTCAACATTATAAACACCGGCTCTCTTCCATTGACCTTGTAATAACAGCATCGTTCCAATCATTGCCGGAACTCCTGTAGTATAACTAACGGCTTGAGACCCAACTTCCTTATAACATTCTTGATGGTCGCATACATTATATAGATAATATTTTTTTTCTTGACCGTCTTTTTTCCCTTGATAAATGCATCCAATATTTGTTTTGCCAACTGTTCGTGGTCCTAAGCTGGCAGGATCTGGTAGAACTGCTTTTAAAAATTGCAATGGAATAATCTGTTTACCTTCATATTCAATTGGTTCAATCGATGTCATTCCTACATTTTCTAAGCACTTTAGATGTGTTAAATAGCTTTCGCCAAAAGTCATAAAGAATCTAATTCGTTTGATTCCCGGAATATTTAAACCCAATGACTCCAGTTCTTCGTGATGCAACAAATACATATCTTTTTTACCAACTTGGGCAAAATCATATTCACGTTTAATTTCCATTGGTTTTGTCTCTACCCAATGTCCATCTTCCCAATAACTTCCGTTGGCAGATACTTCGCGAATATTAATTTCTGGATTAAAATTTGTTGCAAATGGATATCCATGATCCCCACCATTACAGTCTAAAATATCAATATAATTAATTTCATCAAATTCATGCTTTAAAGCGTAAGCACTAAATACACCTGTTACCCCAGGATCAAAACCACATCCAAGAATCGCTGTTAATCCCGCCTGTTCAAATTTTTCACGGTATGCCCATTGCCAGCTATACTCAAATTTTGCTGTATCTTCCGGCTCATAGTTAGCGGTGTCTACATAATGACAACCAGCTTCCAAACAAGCATCCATAATTTTTAAATCTTGGTATGGTAATGCAAGATTCAAAACTACCTCTGGTTGGAAATCTTTCATTAAAGCAACTAGCTCTTCAACATTATCAGCATCAACTTGTGCTGTATGAATAATTGTTTTTGTTTTCCCATCTAACTGCGCTTTTAGTTTATCACATTTACTTTTTGTTCTTGACGCAATCATAATTTCTTCAAATATCTCACTGTTTTGACAACATTTGTGAATCACTACTGTTGCAACTCCACCACAACCAATAATTAACGTTCTTTTCATTTATTTTCTCCTTTATTCATTGCTAATAATAATTCCCTTAATACTTTGCAAGCGACTGCCGTTGATCCTCCACTTTGATCATAAACAGGTGATAATTCATTAATATCCATAGCTACTACATTTAGCTCACTTACAGCAATCATCGCCTCTAATAGTTCCATAAAAGTCACGCCTCCTGCTTCGGGCGTTCCTGTTCCTGGAAATACACTGGGATCCAAGACATCTAGATCAATTGTAAAATACACCGGATACCCGCGGCACGCCTCAATTGCTTTTGATAGTCCTGTAAAATTAAATTTATTTAAATTAGTATGTTCTCTAGCAAAGCAAAACTCTTCTCGTTCACCACTACGAATTCCAAATTGATATATTTTATTATCACCAATTAAATCATATATTCGTCTAATCACAGAAGCATGGGAAAGTTTTTCACCTAAATACTCATCACGTAGATCGGTATGAGCATCGAAATGAATAACACGTATCTCTGGATATTTCTCAAATACTGCCTCAAAAGCTCCTAACGTAACAAGATGTTCGCCACCAATCATACATGGTAATTTATTTGCTTTAATAATTGTTTTTGTTGTTACTTTGATTATATCTAATGCTTTGCGGGGATTTCCAAATGGTAATTCAAGATCACCACCATCAAAAACTTTAATATCTTCTAAATCTTTATCCTGATAGGGACTGTATGTCTCTAGACCAAATGACTCTTGGCGCATTGAAGATGAAGCAAAACGAGTTCCCGGTCGATATGAGGTGGTACTATCCATTGGGGCTCCAAAGATTACACACTCAGCTTCATCAAACGATGCCTCTAGTCCAATAAACGTCTGTATATTTTTATTCCACATCTCTTAATAACTCCTCTACATAATTTGGTAATGCAAACGACCCTACATGAATGCCGGTATTATAATACTTTGTTTTCATCCCTCGAGCATTCCATTTTGTTTTTTGAAAATCTTTGATGGGATGATATTTTTTTGAAGCAAAACCAAATAACCAATGCCCTGAAGGATAGGTAGGAATATGCGCTTGATAGACTCGAGAAATCGGAAAACTTTCAACAATTCGTTTATGAGCCCGTTGCATTGCAACAGCATCTTCTTGATAAAAAGGACTTTCATGTTGATTAACCATAATTCCTGTATCATTTAATGCTTTATAACAGTTACCATAAAATTCCTTTGTAAATAGTCCTTCACCCGGTCCAAAAGGATCTGTTGAATCAACAATGATCAAATCATATTCATTTTCTTTACCTCTAACAAACTTTAACCCATCTTGATAATAGATTTGTAATCGCGGATCATCAAAACAACATGCTGTCATCGGTAAATATTTTTTACTTACTTCAACAACTAACTCATCTATTTCAACCATATCAATCTTTTCAATCGTTTCATAACGGCATAATTCTCTAATTACACCCCCGTCTCCTGCTCCAATTACTAATACTTTTTTGACTTCAGGATGAACTGCCATAGGAACATGAACAATCATTTCATGATAAATGAACTCATCTTTTTCCGTTAGCATCATATAACCGTCTAGCGCTAAAAATCGTCCAAATTCTTTTGAGTCAAAAATATCAATTTTCTGGAATTCACTTTGACCACTAAATAACTGACAATCTACTTTAATCGAAAAATTCACACCATTTGTATGTCTCTCCGTAAACCATAATTCCATTTATTTCATCTCCCCTTTAAAACATTAAGTTTATTTATTGCCATATCTTCAGGACCAGTCATAAAGCACCCTTTTTCTTTAGCATATTGAATATAATCTAGAATTTCTTTCGTGATCCTTTCACCCGGTGCTAAAATTGGAATTCCCGGAGGATAACACATAACAAATTCACTGCAGACTCGATCAATACTTTGATAAAGCGGCAACGATTCTTTTTCTCCATAAAAAGCTGCTTGAGGAGAAATAACTACTTCAGGATTAATATATTCATGATCAAACATTCCTGTCCGATCCTTCTTAAACCGCCGGCGTATTTCCAAAAGTGCTCCGATTAAACGCTCAATATTTGCTTCACTATCACCGACCGAGATATAAGCAAGAATATTTCCAATATCACCAAATTCAATTTGAATCCCATACTCATCTCTTAATAAATCATATACTTCGATTCCAGCCAATCCGATATCAAGTGTAAATATTGATAATTTCGTTACATCAAAATCATAAACACTATCCCCATTGATCAATTCCTTACAATAAGCATAATAATCACCAATTTGATTGATTTCTGTGCGTGCGTATCCCGCAAGGCGACGAACCCTGTTAAAAATCTCATTACCATGTATAGCTAAATTTTTACGTGACATATCTAGACTCGCCATCAATAAATACGAACCGCTTGTTGTTTGTGTCAAATTAACAACCTGACGTACATAATCAGCATTTACATTTTCTCCTAACAGTAAGAAAGAGCTTTGCGTCAAGCTTCCACCTGATTTATGCATACTGACACTCGCCATGTCTGCTCCAGCCTCCATCGCTGACATCGGCAAATCATCATTGAAATAAAAGTGTGTTCCATGTGCTTCATCTACCAAAGCAAGCATATTATGCTTATGTGCCAATGCAACAATCGCTTTTAAATTTGAACATATCCCATAATACGTAGGATTATTTACTAAGATTGCTTTTGCATCGGGATTATCTTTGATTACTTGCTCTACTTGATCAAGTGACATACCTAGAGATATTCCTAATCGTTTATCAACATCAGGATTTACATAAATCGGAACCGCCCCAGTCAAGATCATCGCATTAATGGCACTACGATGGACATTACGTGGCATAATAATTTTTTCTCCTGCTTTAACACTTGCCATAATCATACTTTGAACTGCTGAAGTCGTTCCGCCTACCATAAAAAAAGCATGAGCGGCACTAAAAGCATCAGCTGCTAATTCTTCTGCTTCTTTGATTACCGAAACTGGATGACATAAATTATCCAATGGCTTCATTGAATTAACATCGATACTCATACACTTTTCACCTAAAAAATCTGTCAATTCTGGATTTCCTTTACCATGTTTATGGCCAGGAACATCAAAGGGAACTAAACGTTCTCTTTTCATTTGCTGTAAAGCTTCATAAATAGGCATTCTACTTTGATCTAATTTCATATTGCCTCCTAAAAAATATTACTTCCACTGTAAATCTCAATCATTTCTTGTCGTAAATTATTCGTTATCTCAAGTCTTACCTTTGGCGGCAATTCATAGATATCTGTTTTAAATAAGTAATTTTGTAAATCAATTTCTTTGATTAACATCTTCGTATGGTACAAATTAGCCTGATATACATTAATATCTGTAGCATCATAGTTAAGTAATGTTTTAACATCAATAAACTGTTGAATCGAAGTCATTGGGCTATCCATAAAAAGTTTCTTTCCCTTAATATCCCGAGTAAAACCGCGGACCCGATAATCCATTGTAATGATATCAGAGTCAAAGCTGCTAATTAAAAAATCTAACGTTGACAACGGTGATATTTCTCCACAAGTAGCCACATCAATATCTACCCTAAATGTCGCAATACTTGTTTCTGGATGATATTCAGGATACGTATGAACAGTAATATGACTCTTATCTAAATGCCCTAAAATAACTCGATCATCAACTTCTTCCATTTTTCCTTGACGACTTTCTAACATCTCTTCTTCCGCTAATAACATTGTTACACTGGCACCTTGGGGATCATAATCTTGTTTTGAAACATTTAATACATGGGCTCCGATCATATTAGCTACTTCATAAAGAATATCAGTCAATCGCTTTGAATTATACTGCTCATCAATGTAAGCAATATAATCTTTTTGTTCCCTCTGACCTTTAGCATAGCAAACATCGTAAATATTAAAACTTAATGATTTAGTTAGGTTATTAAAACCATATAATTTTAATTTCTCATTCATACCAGTTTCCCCTTCTCCATAAAAAAAACTCAAGCAGGTACAATCCCACTTGAGTATCAATACGACATATTATTAGAACATCAAAAAATATCCTATATTATTAGCGTCAGAGTCTATATAGCAAGAATTACTTTTACTACTCTTATTGATTGTTTCACAAGTGTGATGTGCCTAAGCACACGGTTGTATAGTCACCAACTCAATGCTAAGGAATTTAGCATCAACTTATAAAATTCGAACTTTCGTTCTATCAATAAGGCAACAAAGTTGCCGGTCCGGCCTTTGACCTAGCTGTCCGTATGGCTTTAACTCCTAAGAGTGGTCAAAAGATTCCCGCAAAATAGATAACTCCTTTTGCAATATCTAAATTATAAATCATTAGTTTTTAAAAAGCAATCCTAATTTTATAAAATAAAATTTATTGTTTAATATACTAAATATTTTTGATAAAAATATAATTATAATAAATTTCTTTAAAAAGAATAATTAAATTAATAAAACTAGGATATTCAACATATTTATAAAAAAATCCAGGCTCTCACCTGAATCATTTTATAAACCTTTTGTATTATATTTTAAACAAAACAATATAAAATAAAATTGTTATAAGGACGCTATAAAGTGTCCCAATCAGATAATATTCGGCAAAATCACTATCTTCTGCAATCTTATTATAACATGCAATCGACTTTGCTGTTAATACTAGTTCTTAGAATCAATTATATCCCCAATAATTACTGTATACATATTAATCACTTTCTTGATATTATTGTAACTTAATCAGTTTAATTTATCAATCAAATATAATTTATAATTAATTAAATACCGTTTATATTAAAAAGTCTAACCTAAGTCAGACTTTTATAATTATAATTCTTTAACATTTATTCTAGTAATTGCCTTTTTAAGTGCAATTTCAGCCCGCAATAAGTCAGTTTTTTCGGTTACTTCCTTAATTCTTTGTTCCGCCCGACGTTTAGCTTCTTTAGCACGGTTCAAATCAATTTCCTCTTTAGATTCAATTGAATTAGCAATTATTTTTGTTTCATCATCATTAACATATATAAATCCACCACCGATGGCAAATATATGACGTTGTTTATCAATGATATAACTCATCTCCGAGATTTCAATCCCGCTTGCTAAAGGCATATGATGAGCTAAGATTCCTACCTGTCCTGCTGTTGTGCGAAGATTTAACTGATTAACTTCCACTTCTTGGTAGATACCACTTGGTGTTACTATCTTAAGCTTAAATTTAGTCATTTGCTAATGTCTTCGCTTTTTCAATAGCTTCTTCAATTGTACCTACATTGTGGAATGCTTGCTCTGGTAAATCATCATGCTTACCTTCCAGGATTTCTTTAAATCCTTTGATTGTATCAGCAACACGGACATATTTACCATCCATACCAGTAAACTGACTAGCTACTGTAAATGGTTGTGATAAGTAGTTACGGACACGACGAGCCCGAGCTACTGTTAATTTATCTTCTTCACCTAACTCATCCATTCCTAAAATAGCAATAATATCTTGTAATTCTTGGAACCGTTGTAAGATTTGTTGAACCCCATGGGCTACCTCATAGTGTTCAGTCCCTACAACTAATGGATCAAGGGCTCTTGATGAAGAATTTAATGGATCTACGGCAGGATAAATTCCTAAAGCCGCAATTGAACGATCTAATACTACTTTAGCATCAAGATGAGCAAATGTTGTTGCTGGAGCAGGATCAGTTAAGTCATCAGCAGGTACATATACCGCTTGAACTGAAGTAATAGATCCTTTTTTAGTTGATGTAATCCGTTCTTGTAAAGCGCCCATTTCGGTTGCTAAAGTTGGCTGATACCCAGCTTGTGATGGTACCCGTCCAAGTAAGGCAGATACTTCAGATCCAGCTTGAGTAAAACGGAAAATATTATCGATGAATAATAAGACATCCTGACCTTGTTCATCACGGAATTCTTCTGCCATAGTAAGACCCGTTAAAGCAACTCTTAAACGAGCTCCTGGGGGTTCATTCATCTGTCCAAATACTAGTGTTGTTTTAGATAAAACACCACTTTCCTTCATTTCATAATATAAATCATTACCTTCTCGGCTACGTTCACCAACTCCAGCAAAAACTGATAAACCACCATGTTCTGTAGCAATGTTATTAATGAATTCTTGAATCAATACTGTTTTACCTACTCCGGCACCACCGAATAATCCAATCTTTCCACCTTTGATAAATGGGCAGATCAAATCAACTACTTTAATTCCCGTTTCAAGAATTTCAGTTTCTGTTCTTTGTTCGGCATATGTCGGTGCAGATCGGTGAATTGGCATTTTCTTAGTGCTATCACCTAATGCTTCTTTACCATCGATTGGTTGTCCTAAAACGTTGAACATTCTTCCTAGAGTTTCATTTCCGACAGGTACAGAAATTGGATTTCCCGTATTAAGAGCATCCATTCCTCGTTTTACCCCATCAGTTGGTCCCATTGCAACACAACGAACTACATCATCTCCGATATGTTGAGCGACTTCAACTACTAGAAGTTCATCACCATTTTGGATTTCAATCGCCGTATTTAATGCTGGTAAATTGTTATCACCATCAAATTGGATATCAATTACTGGCCCTTTGGCACTAATTATTTTACCAATATTTTGTGACATACGGCACCTCCTTATTGTGCATTAGCTCCTGCTACGATTTCACTAATTTCATTAGTAATCGCAGTTTGACGAGCTTGATTGTATTTTAATAATAATTGTTCTGTAAGTTCATCGGCATTATCATTAGCATTTTCCATTGATGTTCTTCGTGCGGCATTTTCACTTGTAGCTGATTCAATGATATAACCATAAATCACTGCTTGAAGATACATTGGAATCAAACTGTCTAATACTTCCTCTGGACTTGGTTCAAATAATGTTGATTTCTTTGAGATTTCAATATGATCAAAATCACTTGGATCAACAGGTAATAACGTAACAATTCTTGGTCTAAATGTTAAGTTATTAACAAACTCCGTATAAACAATCTTAATTTTACTAATTTCTTTTTCACGATACATTTTAGTTAATTCAGCAACTAACTTAGTTACATCTTTAAAATCAAAAGTTGTATTTAAATCATCAAACTTATGATCCGTTACCCCTTGATGATTTTTTAATAAATAACTAGTTGCCTTTGAACCAATACTATAAACATAATCACCTGGTTTGATTGCACCTTTAATTTCTTTAAAGATATTGGCATTATATCCACCACATAGTCCTAGACTTGAAGCAATAACAATAAATACTTCTTTTTCAATATCTTTATTTTCAACTAAATAGATACTATCATTATTACCCTTACAATTAGCTAAGATCTCCGCTACAGTTTGAGCAACATTAGTATAATAAGGTTTCGACTGTTCTAATTGATTTCTTGTTTTACGAAGTTTAGAAGTTGCGACTAATTCCATTGCTTTAGTAATTTTTTTAGTCGATTCAACTGATTTAATTCTCCGCTTAATTTCTTGCATTCCTCCAGGCATAGTTAACTACCCCTTTGTTTGAGTTTTTTCGAATTGTGTTACAAAAGCACTCATAACATCTTTCATGCGTTTTTCTAAATCAGCAGAAATTGCTTTTTGTTCATTGATTTCATCAATAATATCTCTTTGCGTCATATTGATATGTTCAACTAACTGATCCATAAAAGCAGACACCTGTTCCACTTCTAATGTCTTAGTAAATCCATATTTTAAAGCAAATAATGTAATTACTTGCGTTGATACAGTTCGTGGTGAATATTGTGCTTGTTTTAAAACCTCACGCACTTTTGCACCATGATCTAAAGTTGCTTTCGTAGCAGCATCTAAGTCTGAACCAAATTGAGCAAATGCTTGCATTTCAGCATACTGCGCTAATTCAAGTTTTAGTGAACCTGATACTTGCTTCATTGCTTTGATTTGTGCAGCTGAACCAACCCGACTTACCGAAAGTCCAGTATCAATTGCTGGTCTAAATCCAGCATTGAATAATTCTTGTTGTAAGAAAATTTGTCCATCTGTAATTGAAATTACGTTAGTTGGAATATATGCTGAGATATCACCTGCTTGTGTTTCAATAATTGGTAAGGCTGTGATTGAACCCCCACCATTCTCTTCATTTAAGCGGCATGCTCTTTCTAATAATCTCGAATGTAAATAGAAGACATCTCCAGGATAAGCTTCACGCCCTGGTGGTCTTTTTAATAATAATGATACCGTACGATAAGCAACGGCATGCTTAGATAGATCATCATAAACAATTAAAACATCTTTACCTTGATCTAACCATTCTTCAGCAATTGCACACCCTGCATACGGTGCAATATATTGCACTGGTGCAAGTTCACTAGCAGATGCTGACACAACTGTTGTATATTCCATTGCGCCACCTTTACGTAACTTTTCAACAATTTGGGCAACAGTTGAATTCTTTTGTCCAATTGCTACGTAAACACAATAAATATCTTGATCTTTTTGATTTAAAATAGTATCGATTGCAATCGCAGTCTTTCCTGTTTGACGATCTCCAATAATCAACTCACGTTGACCCCGACCGATTGGAATAATTGCATCAATCGAAGTAATTCCTGTTTGTAACGGTTGGTCAACTGACTTTCTTGTCATAACCCCGCTGGCAACTCTTTCAATTGGGCGAGTATGTGCTGTAATGATTTCTCCATTACCATCAATTGCTTGTCCTAAAGGATTTACAACTCGACCTAACATCTCATCCCCAACTGGTATTTCCATAATCTTTCCAGTACGTTTAACTTCGTCTCCTTCTTTAATCGTACTTTCAGATCCAAGTAGTACGGCTCCGACGCAATCTTCATCTAAGTTCATTACCATTCCATAAACATCATTAGGGAAGGCAAGTAATTCACCTAGCATGGCATTATCTAAACCATGAATTAAACTAACACCATCGCCAACAGTCATGACTGTTCCAACGTCTTTAAGTTCGATTACATCATCAAAGTGCTTAATTTGTTCTTTAATTAAAGCACTAATTTCATCTGGTCTAAGCCCCACTATTTTCACCTACTTTCTTAATAGTTCTTTTTTCAATAATGCAACTTTGTTTTTGATAGAGCCATCAAAAACACGATTATTTATTTCGACTTTAATTCCACCAATCAGTGATGGATCATTAACTACTCTTAAACGAATCGTTTTATTTTCCTTTTTACTTAAAGCATCTTCCACTTCTTTAACTTCTTGCACACTGATATCATAGTTAGCATATAAAATACCTTCTAAGATTCCAAAATGCTCATTCGTTAACGCTTTAAATGCTTCAATTATTTCCATAACGTAACGCATTCTTCTTTTTCTAACTAAAAGTTTTAGAAAATTAACGACATAATCATTAACCTGTCCTTTAAAACTCTTATCTAATAATGCACATTTAGCTTCATCTTCTATTAAAACATGACTAAAGAACGGAACAAAACTTGGATCACTTTCAAAAACAGTTCTAATTAAATCAATATCTTTAGAATATGCTTCAACTTGATTCATCTCTTTAGCTAAATCAAATAGTGATTCTGCATATCTTACTGCTACTGCATCCATTAGTTAACCACTTCTTCAACAAAGTCTTCAACCAAAGCTTTGTTAGTCTTTGTATCCATTTCTTTGTTCATAACTTTAGTCGCTACATCAATCGCAACCTCAACAATTTCTTGTTTCATCGCTGCTTTTGCCTGCGCTTTTTCAGCCTCAATCTCACGACGTGCTTGATCTAGTTTAGCTTTATATTCCTGATTAGCTTGTTCTTGAATCGTTGCCTTTGTTTTTAAAGCATCTTCTTTAGCTAAATTAACAATTTCACGATATTGAACTGCCGCTTGGCGTGCTTGTTCTTCACTTTCTTCCATCAGTGCTCTAGCTTTTTCATTCATATCTTTAGCTTCGTTTACAGTTCCTTCAATAAATTCTGCCCGTTTAGCAAAATAATTTTGAACGGGAACCCATAAATACTTTTTAAAGACAAGAAGTAAAACTCCTGTTGAAAGTAATTGAATAATAATTGTAGTTACATTAGGGAATAATTTCGATGCTATATCTGGCATACGTATTCCTCCTTAGCTAATATTAGTATACAAATAATAAAATTAATGAAATTAATAAACCATAGATAGCTGCAGTTTCAGTTAATGCAATCCCTAGAATCATTAACGTTCTAATTTTACCTTCCATTTCAGGATTTCTACCTAAAGCTTCTACCGCCTTACTCGCACAAATTCCTTCTCCGATACCTGTTCCTAAACCAGCACATACTGCAATACCTGCACCAATTGCAATTAAACCTACATCTGTCATAATTTAAATTTCCTCCAATATTTTCTATATATTTTTTTGTAATTTATATCTAACTAGGATACCTAGATTAGAGCTTACTCGTCGTCTTCGTTTTCCATCATAATTAAGATTGATGATAAAGTTACGAAAACTAATGTTTGGATACACCCTGCAAAAATATCAAAATAACAATGGAATACAGGGGCAATAATTGGACCTAAAAAGTTAAAGTTGATTACATGGAATGAAATCCATGCTGTAAATTGATAAATCAACGTCATTAAAATAGATCCACTCAAAATATTTCCAAATAAACGCATTGAAATTGAAATTAATGGTGATAAGACACTTAAAATATTAGTTGGGGGCCACACAGTATCCCACACATATTTAAAAAATCCCTTTTTCTTCAACGCATTATATTGAATCAATATAAAAGTAATAAATGTCATCGCAAAGGTAATAGAGTAGTTTGAGGTTGGTGATTCAAACCCAATCAAACTTGATAAGTTACTGACCAATATGTAACAAAATACCATTGCAAAATATGGATAATAGTTCTTGGCAAATTTCTTAGGCATGATTGATTTCATATAATCATCAATAGCTTTAACTCCCGTTTCAACAACCAATACAATTCCTTTTGGTTTGACAGTTGGATCCGCCAATGCTACTTTTTTTCCAGCATAGACAAAGAACACGCCTAAACAAACCATAATGACTAGTGAATAAATTAATTCTACTTGAATTGTCACTCATTTCACCTCCTTAAAATATTTAGCGTTTTATATATCCTAAAATATTGATCGTAATCTTGGTCACAAAATATCCAAAGAAAACACTGATCAAATTAAAGATATCATCAAATTTGATTGCTAGCATGAAACCTGCAATATACAATAACATCTTAGCTATAAACATCATTACAACAAATCGAATCGCCTGACCCATTTTTAAGATCACATCACTCATTACAATGATAATATAGAATGATAAAACGCTGACCGCATATCCTAAGATAAATCCTAGTGGAAAACTAATTTGTTTTAGGACAAATCCTACGATAGAAAAGATAATTAATCCGCCAATAAATACTTTTACGGATTGTTTTAAAACATCTTTTTCGTTCATTCTTTACCTGCTCCTAAAAGTATTTTAATAACGTAGCCAAAGGCTAAAAACAATAAAATTAGTAGAATCGTGGGATGGGTATTAAAATACTTATCTAAGCGCAGCCCAACAATTACAGCTAATAGAAATGCTCCAATTACCTGAAAACCCAATTGTAGGCAAAAGAATAAATCTTTTAACATTTTCTTCTTATCTTGATCCATAATCCCTCTTGTATTCTACTATAGTCTTTTGGTTATGTAAACTTCTTATAAAAATTTGTAATAATTATTTAACACTATGATAATTTATTTATAGAACAAGTATTTCAGTACTAAACACTATAATTAATTTCATAATTAGACGTTTTAACCACTTTTGAAGTATCTCAAATATTAATCAGTACCAAATAAACGATCACCGGCATCACCTAAACCAGGCACAATATAGCCTTTTTCATTAAGTTTTTCATCAAGCGTCGCTAAAATCAATTCAACATCAGGATGATCTTCTTCAATTACTTTAACACCTTCAGGGGCACCTACTAAACAGACTAAACGAATATCTTTAGCACCACGGGCTTTAATATTTGTAATCGCTGCACTAGCACTACCACCAGTTGCTAACATCGGATCAACAATGATTACGATAGAATCTTCTAAACCACTAGGAAATTTAGCATAATACTCTTCGGGAATTAAAGTTTCCTCGTTCCGAGCCATTCCTATATGACCAATCTTAGCAGTCGGTATAATTCTTCTAAAACCATCGACTAAACCAATCCCCGCTCTTAAGATTGGAACAAGAATAATTTGTTTTTTCAATTCTTTTCCAATCATTGGACAAATTGGTGTGACGATTTCCTTATCAACTAATGGTAATTCTTTAGTTACCTCATAAGCCATTAACATTGCAATTTCGTCTAGGTTATCTTTAAATACGATTGTTTTCGTATCTTTATCACGCATAATTGTTAATTTATGATCAATTAATGCATGATTGAGGATGGTCGTTGCCATATAAATTCACTCCTTAAATGTATTTTATATCATGATACATTTCTACTTTATCAGTTAATGCTCTAACTCTCTTTAAGCATTCTTCTTTGATTTCATCAGTTTCTTCATTTTTTAAGCGATAAGCAATAATCTTACCTACTTCTCTAAAATCTTCTTCTGTAAATCCTTTAGTAGTCATTGCAGGGGTCCCAACCCGAATACCACTTGCTTTAAATGGTTTTTCTGTATCAAATGGGATAGCATTTTTATTTGCAGTAATATTAATTTCATCTAATAAACGTTCTGCTTTTTTACCTGAAATACCGCAACTTGCTTTTACATCAATTAAAATCAGATGATTATCAGTTCCGTCAGCAACTAATCTGAATCCCTCTTCTTTTAATGCTGTTTCTAATGCTTTAGCATTTTTAATTACTTGAGCTGCATATTCTTTAAATTCTGGTTGCATTGCTTCATAAAAACAAGCGGCTTTAGCAGCAATAATATGCATCAATGGACCACCTTGCATTCCTGGGAACACCGCACGATCAATATCAGCTGCATATTTTTCTTTACACATAATTACCCCACCACGAGGTCCACGTAAAGTTTTGTGAGTCGTTGTTGTTACAATATCAGCATGAGGAAATGGTGATGGATGCAGTCCCGCTGCCACTAACCCTGCGATATGTGCCATATCAACCATAAACATCGCCCCAACTTCATGCGCGCATTTTGCCATGTATTCAAAATCAATCGTTCTAGAATATGCACTAGCACCAGCTACTACTAATTTTGGTTTGACCTCTTGGCATTTTTTCTTAAAATCTTCATAATCAATAGTTTCAGTTTCTTTAGTTACCCCGTAACTGTGGAATTCATAATTGATTCCTGAATAATTTAATGGATGTCCATGTGTTAAATGTCCTCCATCAGCAAGAGACATTCCTAATACCTTATCACCATGATTTAATAACGCCATATATACCGCTGTGTTTGCTTGCGCTCCACTATGAGGCTGAACATTAGCATACTCAGCACCATAAATCTTACATAGTCTTTCTTTAGCTAGTGTTTCCACTTCATCAACAAATTTACATCCACCATAATATCTTTTTCCTGGATAACCTTCTGCATATTTATTAGTTAATACAGTTCCTGCCAATTCTAAGATTTCTGGTGAAACAAAGTTTTCAGAAGCAATTAACTCAATATTGTTTCTTTGACGATTTAATTCTCTCTCTACACTTTCAAATACTGCGATGTCTTTCATTTTACTCTTCCCCCTCGTAAGCCATCATTTTTGCAATCCGCTGGTCATGTCGACCACCTTCATATTTGCCTTCTAACCAGGCTGTTAAAATTTCTAAAGCTAAACCTTCACCAATAACTCGTTGCCCCATAGCAATCATGTTAGTATCATTATGTGCTCGAGTTGCTTTGGCGCTAAATACATCGTGGCATAACGCACAGCGAATTCCTTTCACTTTATTAGCAGTAATACTTACACCGATACCAGTTCCACATACGACAACCCCTCTATCGCACGATCCACTAGCAACCGCTTTAGCTGCTTTTCCTGCATAATCAGGATAATCACAACTATCTTCGCTGTATGTTCCGAAATCTTCTACTATGTAACCATTAGCTTCTAAATAATCTTTTAAAACATTTTTTAGTCTTAAACCACCATGGTCACAAGCCATTGCAATTTTCATTCAATTACCTCCGCTATTTGTTCCTTAGAAATATCACCTAATCTTAATATTTCCACTTTACCCTTACTTAAGTCAACAATTGTACTTGCCTTCTTACTGATGCTTTCACCTTTAACAATTAAAGGAATCTTTCCATGAAATACTTTCATTACTGCTTTGTCGTCAACAAGACTATTTTCTCCAGAAAGATTGGCGCTAGTTACTAACATTGGTCCTGTTTTATCTAATAATGATAAAACAAATGGATCATCTGGTATCCTGATTCCAATAGTATCTAGTGAAGCCGTAAAATAATCATCAATATGTGGGCGTTTCTTTAAAATGATAGTGATCATTCCCGGCATAAAAGCCGCAATAAGTTTTTTTGCAGTTTCATCAACATAAGCATATTTTTCAATATCCTCTGCCTTACTAATCATCATAGAAATTGCTTTTCCTTTATCGCGGTGCTTTAATTCATATAGTGCATCCAATGCCTGATGTGAGCCAAACTTAACTCCTAACCCAAAAACAGTCTCAGTTGGAAAAGCCACAACTCGACTATCGCTAACTAACTTAGCGACTTCTTCAATGGCATTTTTTTCGACTGAAACTGTATTCATGGAATCACCTCATTTGCCCCATTATACAATAAATAATTGAAAATTTGTAGATATTTCGTAGATATTTTCACGACAAAAAAAGTTTTTTAAAAAAAACATCTTTACATTATCTTAACATTGTTAATTTCCTTCATTTTTATAGTTTGATAAGACAATTTCTTACAAAAAAACAATTAGATTTAATCTAACTGCCATTTACATTTTTTCATATCAACATTGCCATTATCTTTAAAACATACATCTTCTTCTAAAAGTAAATCACGTTGTTCGTACCATTCAGGTACAAGTCTTCCTGCGCTATTTACAACTCGATGACATGGATAATCTCCATACATAGAAGCATGACTTAAAATTTTTCCCACTAATCGCGCATTCTTGGGTCGTCCTGCCAACGATGCTATTTGTTTATAGCTGGCAACTTTCCCCCAAGGTATTTCAGACACGATTGCTAATACTTGAAAAATTAAATCCTCATCCATATAATCACCTCCTATATTTTTATTTTATCTAATTATCGAAAAAATGCAAAAAAATTTATTTTTTTGTATTTTATTATACTTTTTTGTATAATTATTTTATTAGCTTGGGAAAGGAGATTTATGAAACAGTTTAAAAAATCTTTATTAATAATCGGATTATGCTTTTTAATGATTGGCTGCACTAATGATACCATGGGTAAAGTAACTAAAAAGCTTCAAGATGCTGGATATGATATTTCTTATTTAACCGATGATTTCACAGCTGTAAATATTACTAAGACAGAAAAGGATAAAGACCGCATTCAATTTTGTGCTTATTTAGAAAAGAAGGTTGTTACTTCTATTTCATATATTGTCTTACCTGCCGATAATAGTAATATCGATAAAACGATTATTGGTTTTATCTATGTCGACAAAAATGATGATAATATTATTAGTGAAAGTGCCCAAAAGGAAGCTAAAAAAATATTAAAAAAATTAGATTTATCTATAGATGATCTAGTAAACTATGCCCTTCAAGTCCATGAAGATAAAGGAAAATCTTTAAATTCATAGTCTGAAAGACACTTTTTAAGTGTCTTTTATTATTTTTAAAATATAAAATGATCTCACTTTCATGAGATCATGTTACACTATGGATGACATCTACTGCAAGGGCGATATCCTGTATTTATTGCAGTAGATTTTGAGATAGCTATTTTACTACGTGATAAATAGCCACAACCACTTGAATGATAGCAGTCTCCTGTCTTAGTAATATAAACAGTTGTAGAAATATTATCATCTGCCACAGGAGTTCGAATAGAGGATGTTTCTACCGGTTTTCCTTTTACAGTCACATTACATGTAACTGATTTATTTTTAATTGCTGCTGTTATTTTTACCGTTCCTGATTTTAATGCTTTAATATTTCCACTTTGATCAACTGTCGCAATCGTTTCATCACTAGATGTATAAACTACCGGTTGAGTACTATTTGTTTTTATATTTATAGTATTATTTTGATTTTCTTCTAGATTTAATGTAGTAGTTGAAAGCTCTAATTCTAATGCCTTAATACTTACTGGCATGATCAAGGTAGATGTATTTCCGTATTTATCACTTGCCTTAATACTAGCATTATAATTTCCAGCTGCTAAATAACTTACACCACTATCATCAATTTCAAGCTCATATTTTGATAGTTCTTTTATTTCTAAATAATCACGATAATCTATTTCATCATTTTCAATAATATCAATTTCTTTTGTTTGGATTAATTGCGGTGCTGTCGTATCTTTGATATTAAGCGTTAATTTCTTTTTACTATTACCATATTTATAAGTGATAGTATATTTACCTACTGCTGGATTATCTTCATCAAAACCATCACAGCTATATGAAATATCTTCTTCATCAAATTTATTCTTATCAACATAATCTAAATAATTAAAATTTTCTCCATATTCTAGATTAACAGTATTCTGTTTAAGTATTAATTTCGGTTGCTCTTTCCCCAATGCACCAATAATACCTAATAAAATAATAATTATGATCGTTACCTTGATCTTATGAGCTAAAATATAGTCTTTTATTTTCTTCATTTTATCTTTACTCTCCCATAAATTCACATAATCATTATACTATTACTTATGAAAATTCACGATATTTTTGTCGTAAAGATACGGTTTATTACGTAAAACAAGATAAAAAGATAGGATATTAATGAAACGAACCTATCTTTCTTATCTTAATTATTTTTATACTGTTTTATATAATTTTGATACCAGGCAAAACTATCTTTCTTATATCTTTGATAACTTCCTTTACCCTCATTATCACCATCAACATAAATTACACCATAACGTTTTTCCATTTCACAACTGCCTGCTGAGACTATATCAATGATTCCCCACATAATATAGCCAATGACATCAACACCATCTCTGATGGCTTCATCAATTTGTTGGAAATGCTGGTTTAGATAATCTATTCTATATTGATCATGAATAGAGCCATCTTCTTCAAACTTATCATGAGCCCCAAAACCATTTTCAGAAATAAATACGGGCTTGCGGGTGCGATCATACATTTTATTTAACATGATTCGTAATCCAATTGGATCAATTTGCCAACCCCAGTCACTTGCTTTCAAATAAGGATTTTTAGTTGAAACAACTAAGTTACCTGCTGTTTGCTCACTGCTCTCTTCAACCGTTGCGACGGCACTAGAATAATATGAAAAGCTTACAAAATCACAGGTATTATCTCTTAGCAGCTTACGTTCTTCCTCAGTTATTATGATATTAATCTTATTTTCTTGAAAAAAACGATTCATATAACTAGGATAATAGCCATTAGCCAAAACATCTACTGCGAACCATTGATGAATTTGTTCATCTCTCACTGCTTTAAGATTGTCTTCTGGGCGCGGTGTTAACGGATAGTAACAAAAACAAGCTACCATACAGCCAGATTGACTTTGAGAACTTATTTTATGCCCTAATTCAATAACCTTAGCACTAGCAACGAATTGATGATGCAATGATTGAAATACTAGACTTTGATCGTATGGTCGATCTTTCTCTTTTACTAAACCAACTCCATTATATGGACTAAAATAACCAGCATTTATTTCATTGAATGGTAAATAATAATCAATATATTCTCCCCAATGTTCAAATACAGTTTTAGCGAATCTTAAGTAAAAATCGACTAATATATTGTTTGTCCAACCACCATAGGTTTCAACTAAATACAATGGTACAGCATAATGATTCATGGTTAGAAAAATCTTCATTCCTGCTTGATGAACCTTTTTAAAAATATGGTCATAAAAACGTATTCCTTCTTCATTTGGTATTTCTTCATCACCATGTGGATACAATCTTGCCCAGCTGATAGAAAAGCGATAAATATCAATTCCTAATTCTTTCAATAACTGAATATCTTCATCAATGTGATGATAGCCATCTGATCCTTGGCGGAATGGATAATTACCAACTTCTTCACATGATTTTGCTTCATCAATTATATCTTGGGTCAATAACCTTGTTGAAGTTGTAGCATTAGACGTTCTTTTTAAATAAGGTCGACAGTCCTGAGTATCTAAACCTTTACCACCCAAATTATAGCCACCTTCATATTGACTACTTGCAGTAGCTCCACCCCATAGTATTTTTCTTTTTTTATTCATTTGTCCTCCTCCTTCTAAAAATAAAGGTGATAAAAATCACCTTTATTTTTTACCTAACAAGTATGCTCCATATTCTGGACTGTATAAAGGGGCAACAAGCTGACATGATAGTGGCTGGAGATAATTATTCAATGGCTTTAATACATAATCTTCTCCATATTCAAAAACTCCACCAATATACGATACTTTAAAGGGAGAAGTAAAGTTTTTGGCCAATGTTTTAATTAGAACAGCAATTTCATAAGCTGCCTCTTTATATATTTGTAATGCATATTTATCATTATCTTTAGCTGCTATACCGTTTAGTTTTGCTAATGAAGCAATTGATGTTCGATCATGATTAAGTTTATTAATAAAAGTGATAATATCGTAATCATTTTCTAGTTTACATTTTTCTTTAATTAAATAGTATAACTGTGTCTTTTCTAGTCGACCATCAACTTGTTGGCAATAGAGGGCTAACATGCGCTTGGCAATCCAATAAGCACTTCCTTCATCACCTAGCTGGTAGCCCCATCCTCCACATCTAGTAATATGGTTATTTTTAGATGATAATGCGATTGAACCTGTTCCAGCTACAACTACAATCCCATCACCACCACCTAAAGCTCCAGTAATAGCAATCCTAACATCACTGTATAAGGAGAATTCTCGATTTCCAAATGCTTCCTTACAAATAGTCGCAATTTTATTTCTAACTTCTTTTTGTTCTCCATATCCGGCCAGCCCTGCAATCACTTTTGCTTGAAAATTTGCATCTAATTCCATCACACCATCTTTTAAAATTTGAATACATATTTCTCTTGGTTGTGTTAAAACATGTACTGATGGCTTTATTATTTCTTTTAATTTTCTTCCTGCATCATCAAAGAGTGCCATCTTTGTTTTAGTTCCACCACCATCAATACCGATATACAACATAAATAACTCCCTATTTTCTATGCACTTACTGCTTCTTTAGATTTTTCCTCTGCTAATAATTCATTATCGTACATTTTAAAGAACGGATAATAAATAATCACTGATATAATAATTAAGATAATATTTAATACCGCAGCTCGCCAGTCACCACCGCAAGCCAAGTATGCACCAATTGGTCCTGGTAATGTCCATGGAGCTATTGTAACAGCACAATTGACTAAATGCATAGAAGTTGCAATCCAGGCAATAGTTGCACAAATTAGCGGAATAATAATAAATGGAATTAGTAGCATTGGGTTTAAAACGATTGGAGCCCCAAAAATCATCGGCTCATTGATATTAAATATTGACGGTAAAATCGTTGTTCTTCCTAATGTTTTACCATATTTAGATTTTGCTTTTACACAGAATAGTATTGCTAATCCCAATGTTGCTCCTGAACCACCGATATGAACAAACCATTGTAAGAATGGTTCTACACCAATATGAGTAGCCGCTTTACCAGCTGCAATTGCAGCTGTATTTTGATCTAATAAAATTAACCAGATTGGTCTTGCTAGCGAAGAAACAATCGAATCTCCATGAATACCAAATGACCAGAAAAACATAATTAAAAATATGATTAGTAATGTTGATGGTAAGGTATCTGTTGCATTTATCAATGGCTTGATTAAGTTACCAACGATAGTATGCACATTGATACCTAACCACATTGTAATTGTAGAAACTCCTAAAATAATAATAACCGTAGGAGTTAACGATTCAAAAGATCTTGCTACTGCAGGGGGTACTGCCGCCGGCATTGAGATTTTCAAACCTTTAACTTGTGTAAAACGATAAATTTCTACCCCGATAAAAGCCGAGATAATTCCAATAAACATTCCCGCCGAACCAAGATTTTCTGCTGGAATAACATAGCCTGAAGGCAAACCTTGTAAAAAAGCATTTAATTCGGCATTTTTACTAGCTAATGCACTAATTGACTCTGTAATATCTGGCATCGAAACTGGTACAATTGTCAATAAAAAAGTTAATTCAGCTAAAATCGCACCACTCAAGCCATCCAAATTATATGATTTAGCAAGTGAATAACCTATTCCAAACACTGCATATAGCGTCATGATATACATTGACATTCTATATGGCAATAAAATTGCTACTGCGTTATTTTTAATAAATTGGGTAATGCCCCAATCTGCGGGCATTTGATTATATGAAAATGCTACAACCATTAATAATGAACTAACAATAATTAATGGCAAGGTTGCTATAATTCCATCACGGATAGCCCGTAAATGTCTTTGATTAGAAAGTTTTTCAAGTGGTCCTGCTAGTTTTCCTTCTATCAAATTAGATATTTTTGTAAACATCTTATTTTCCTCCTATTTAATCATGAATATAACCATAAAAGCAATCAAACTAAATATAGTTCCAACAATCCAAAAGTTTTTGCATACTCCTTTTTTTCGCTCAATAAAAAATTGTGAATAAGCTACGCTAAAGCCACAAACAATACCAGAAATTAAAGCATTAGGAATACGAAAATCTATTTTTAAATAATTTAATATGTTTATACAAATCAATAATGACAACATAGTCGTCATTAGAATGAATAAAGCACTTTTAAATCCAAACATTGGGATATCATAATCTGTTTTGCCAAATATATTTTTATATTCTTTTTTGGTATTGTTTTTGACTACATACTTATTCATATACTTATTCTCCTTTAGTTATCGTTCTTATAGTTTGACTAATATTTTCATCACTATCTTTCAATGCTTTTAGGCATTCTTCTTTACTCATATTAGTTAGACCCTTTAAAATTGCTATTTTTACATTGTTATCTGCTTCAATTAATAATTCTTTTGCAGTTCCCTCATCAACACTAATAGCTTGCTGAACAATATTTATAGCTCGAATTCTTAGTTTTTCATTTGTTGGCTGTACATCAACCATCAAATTTTTATAAACTTTTCCTTTTTTTATCATTACAGATGTTGATAACATATTAAGGATTAGTTTTTGTGCTGTACCAGCCTTCATTCTCGTCGACCCTGTAATAACTTCAGGGCCAACAACTGCTTCGATTGGGAAATGGGCATGTTGAGATATTGCTCCGTTTTTAACACAACATATTGATATTGTTGAACATCCTAGTTTGCGCGCATACGCTAGAGCGCCAACAACATATGGTGTTCTTCCCGAAGCAGCTATTCCACAAACAACATCCAATGGACTAAGTTCTATTTTTTTTAAATCATCAACTGCTATTTCTTTAGAATCTTCAGCACCTTCAATTGCGGTTGTAAATGCTTCCTTACCACCAGCGATTAGACCTTGGACAAGAGTAGGATCAACTCCATATGTTGGCGGGCATTCCGATGCATCTAGCACCCCTAAACGTCCTGATGTTCCGGCACCCATATAAATCAATCTACCACCCATACACATTTTTTCATAGATACAGTCAACAGCTTTTGCAATTTGTGGTATGACGTCCTTTACCGCAATTGCTACTTTTTGATCTTCTTGATTAATAACCGTTAAAATTTCCTCTGTTGTCATTTCATCAATGTGCAAAGAATTGCTGTTAATTTGTTCTGTATCTAATTGACTTAATTTCATCCATTCCACTCCTTCCATATTTATTATATATCTATTGAAATATTATTTCAATATAAATGTTAAATTATTTAAAATATTATTTCATTATAAACAAAAAAAGAAAAGCCTATATTTTAGAAACAATTCTTTTTGTTTCAATAAGCTTATCTTTATTTCCTGTTAGATCATTTTTAAATACACCATAATATAATAAATCTGTCATTACTAGTGATGAGATTCTTGATGAAATAGCTCCCATTCTTATTTCCTTTTCTTCATTAGGAACTTGTAAAATAATATCACTTAATTTCGAAAGTGGATTGGGCTTAAATTGAGTAATTGATATAATTGGTACATTTTTGTTTTTTATCATTTTAGCAATTTCAACAAGTCCCTTTGTAGTACCCGAATAACTAATAAATAATGCTGCATCCTCTTTATTCATACTTTCACTAAATGTTAGTTGAACATGTAAGTCTTTATTATAGATTACCTTTTTTCCAATTCTTGTTAACTTTTGTTCCACATCTTGTGCGACAATCGCCGAGCCACCGACACCAAATAAATATATTGTATTAGCAGCAATCAATTTTTTGATTGCATTGTCTAATTGATTAGTATCGATCAACTGGTATGTCTTTAAAACAGTATTCATATTTAAACGACAACATTTATCAGCTAAAGTTACGATATCGTCATTTTCATCAATAATAAAATCTATTTTTTCTTCAGGAGCACGTTTAGACTGCGCTAAACTCATTTTCAATTCACTAAAACCGTTATAACCTAATTTTTTTGAAAATCTAATAATTGCAGCAGCAGAGGTACCCGTTTTCTCCCCCAGAGATTGCGCTGAACACTTTAAAACATCAGTAGCATTTTCCAAAATATACTTAGCAATAACCTTTTCAGTTGATGTATAGCTGCTTTGTGCCTCTTTTATTTTAGCATAACTATTCATAATAATCTTAGCCCCTTTCTAATTAATTATATCAATCCACTAGTAAAATTACTAGATTTTTCAAAGTATTCATAACTTAGTTTTAATTTATTCTATTTTACTATATTCAAATAAAAACCATCTATTTAACAAAATAGATGGCTAATTGTAATATTTTGATTAAATAACTTAGACACATAAAGGTTATTTAATTAATTGTAAGATTTCTGTCTTAGTGGAGAATTGGTTTAAAAATTCATCATACCAATTTTTTATATTCTTCATTTCAGCATATTGTTCAAGTGTCGGCTCGCCTTTTAAGAATGTATTATCAGAATACTGATAAATAAATTGTGTTGCCCCATTTATTGAGTAACCACAAGTTCCTTGTTCTGGAAGATACATATATCCAGTTTTTGCTTCAAGATCGAAAGCAGCATCAATTACCATACATTTTTTATTAGAAATGACAATCTTATAAGCTTCGGTTGAACTTATTATCTGTCTTCCCTTATTATCCTTTTCATAATTATAGCCATTTTCTTTAATTTTCGTGAGGACTGTATCAGCATCTTTTTGTATATTTTTTATCAAATCAGTTCGAGTATTTTGGTTAAATTGAATTATTGTCCATTTAGCTAATAACTCAGAAGTTAATCCCAATTTTTCAAATTTTTTTTGATATGCTTCATAAGCTTCTTTTCTTCCCTTATCATTATAAGTTTTAATATCTTCTTCATCTACAACAAATTCTCCATTTACTGGTCGTAGATATATCCATTGACTCCCTATATCTTTATCTGGATTTATTTTAATACGATCAATATTAGCAAGCGTTAATGTATTAGTTACATAGTAGAACTTTGGATCATCTCCAACATTAAATGCCACACTAAACTCCATTCCAGCAAAACTAAATTTCCAAAACAAACCTGAATTGTCAAAGCCTTCATCATTTAAATCATTATCTTCGGCAATCTTAGCAACATCATCAGTAGTTTCTGCTTTAGCTGCTTTCTTTTCACCACAAGCTGTTAAACCCAAGCAGATCATTGATACCATTAAAATTTTTATAAGTTTTTTCATATTTTTTCCCTTTTCCTGCTTAACTTATGAATTTATTTTAATCTTATTACTATCACTTCCAATCGATAAAATTTTACTGCTACTAATCACATAATAATTATGGCATGCTTTATTTAGTAAAACAAACAATGTTATAATATTTGTTCAATCAATTTGGGAAATATAATTATTTAAAGCAAAAAAAGAGACTTACTATTTATTTCAGTTCTTATCCGGCTTAGGGTAAGAACCTTTATTTCTAGTTAAGTCTCTTATATAAGAATTAATTTGTTGGATATGTTATTGCTAATCTAGTTAAAATACCCTTTTGATTTTCTGTAACAAACTCATATTTGTATCCTTGGTCATCTGTATAATGCCAATGTCCATCTGTATTTTGTTGCGGGCTACCAATCCATTTTAACAAATTACTACTTGTTGTTTTCCCATTCATTGGTATTTCTTGGTCATCCTTAGTAATAAATACTGTTGTCTTTATACCGTAATGATTCTCTTCTTCCGTAATTGTATCATAATCTAAAGTAATTTGCGTTACTTTACAGTCCGCAACTGATTGCTTTTTATCTGTATCATTTTTATAACGAATTCCAAACCATTGCCAATCAGAATCATCTAAATAAACTTTTAAGTAAGCTACCATAGATGAAATACCACCAGCATCTACCTTAGGCGCCTCATCAACTGATTTACCAGTATCACCCAATTCTACTTTAGTTCCAATTTTTTCTAAATATTTAACATACTCGCCGACTGTTTCAGGCAAACATATCTTTTCATCATTAATAGTAAAGTACTTAATTAATCCATTTGATTCCGTAAAAGGTCTCTCTTGTTTCGTATTATCAGAAGTATTATTATCATTTGGTTTGTCTGAATCAGAATCCTTAGAACTACACGCTGTTACAGCAAACATCATTGTTAGTGCTAAACCAACCGTTAATAATTTTTTTAGCATAGACTTTCTCCTTTTTATTTATACATATACAGATTTTATTATAAATACTTTTTTCGATTTAATCTACTATTTTTTAAATTTAAATCTTATTATTTCTTAATACAATTGATAAAATCAGTTATTTCATCAATAATTCCCTGCTTATCTGCTACATATTCTTTCGGTTCGAAATTATAAGCATTATTAACAGTTTCGTCAAGCTTACTTAAATCAGTACATGGTATAATATACCCCTGCTTATCAAACCTCTCCATAATTTGTACTTGATGATCATTATTTTGTTCCTTATATTGTCCAAGACGAGGTACAACAATAACTCTTTTTTTTAGCTTAAGTGCAGATACTATCGCCCCTACTCCAGCATGGGTAATAATTAAATCCGCAATTTCAATTTGATGATTTAATTCATCTTCAGTATAGTACTCTTGACCATTAATTCCTGAATAATCACCTTTTGTATATCCCAGCTGAACATACACTTCATTCTCATTAACAAAGTTAGAGTTAAGAATTGCATTTAAGAGACGATCAAATCTTTTATCTTGAGTTCCAAACATGACAAATATTCTCATTATTTTAGACCTCCTCGATATTTAGCTTTTGGATATAATTCCAACATTTCTTCCCATTGAACCAAAAATAAATCTGCAATTGGATAAACAAGCTTTCCAGATAAAGTTTTAGTAGTGATATTCGCAAACGTTTCGATAAAAATTACTTTTTTGCCAAATAATTTCGCAATGTAACAGATTGGTACAGTCGTATGCGCCCCTGTTGCAATAATAACATCTGGTTTAACTTTTAAATAAGCCTTAAAACTTTTAAAAATATTTATGGGGAAATTACACAAAAACTTAAATAAATGCTCCTTAGTTCCTGCTGGCATATACCAAGAACGAGATTTATTAGTTTTTTTGTACTCCTTCATCATCTCATGATCTTCCGTAATCAAAAATGAGTTGTACCGCTCCATCAGTTCACTTAATTCACACAACTCACTAAAATGCCCACCAGCAGAGGATGTAAAAATTACTCTAGTTTTTAAATCGTGAATATTGAAATTATTAAATTCTTTTAACCACTGCTTTTTTACATTTTGATAAGAAAAACGTTTAGCTTTTCTTATAGCATTATTTTGCAATGTTTTAGTTGTTTTGTTTAAAAGTTCAACTATTTTATTTGCCATCTCATCAAGATTACGATCTCTAATAATAAAACCATCTTTCCCATCTTCAATAATATCTAAAGAACCTTTCGCACTATCGAAAGACACACATGGAATACCATAACTCATTGCCTCCAATAAGACTAGACCAAAACTTTCATAATGTGATGTTGTAACAAACACACTTGTATTATTCATAATCTCATTTTTAGCTTCACCTACTGTATTTCCATGAAAAATTACTGAATTACTAATAGCTAATTGATCAGCCAATATACTTAATGAAGCTCTTTCTTCACCATCCCCCAAAATATTCAATTTAGCATCAGGATTTTGCTCCAATACCTTTTTAAATACCCTCAACATATCATCATAGGCTTTTTCTTTGGATAGTCGTCCCATTACTGTAATCTGATTTGTATTTAAAGAAACACGATTTCTTGGGATCTCATCGATACACAATGGTAAATAAATACACTGAGGTCCTGTTAAGTATTCTTTATAAAATTCATAGATTGATTTCGAGGCTGGAATAAATAAGTCAAACTTTTTAACAGCACGATATACTTTTTTAGGATATTTTGGATCACGATCTGGATGACAATGCTCCCATGCAATTAATAATTTGTTTTTCTGATGTTTTGAAAATGCTTTATCAAAAGCGAGGGTACTTGAAATAATTATATCAGCATCATTTACTTTCGCACATTGCCTAATTAAGCTCCGTTTCTTTAAAATTATTCTGAAAGCTTTGTACCCTTCCTTGATTATTTTAATAAATCGCTTATTTTTTAGAGCATACTTAAATTCTTCTTTATTTGGTTTTAAGTCTGTTGATAAATAGCTAACATTAACACGTTCATCAATATAAAAAGATGGCTCACACAATTTATATACATTTATAATTTCAACATCATAATTATCCACTAACATATTAGCAAGTGAGCAAATTGCCTTTTCAATTCCTCCAACCTGTAAATGTAATGATAATATAGATATTTTTTGTTTTGGACCATTATGTTGACTAATAATATCTTTTTTTGTCCTTAGCCGAGCAAAGCTACAAGCCCAATTAGCGGTTCTTTGCAACCTCTTTAGCTTATGAGCAGAATGTTTAAAACATGTTTTATGGTAATACATTTGAGAATCTTTTAAAACTCTTAGCTTACGATAATGATTAATATTTTTATCAATTGTTATTGAATGATTATGAATCACCTTAACATTATTTAAAACACAAGCATGCAATCCAGCATTCTTAGCTTTTGCACATAAAATATCTTCTTCATAGAAAAGAAACGTTCCTTCGTCTAAGAAACCTATTCTATCTATTAAGGCTTTTTTTATTCCAAAAAAACATCCCGAAATACAATCTACAGGAGTTGTTGCTCCTTTATAATATGAATTTCGATATTTAATCTTATTTTTGAACAACCTATTTACAATAGGATAATTATCATGAATATCATACGCAATCGTTCTTTGTTTCCAACCACGATTTATTGTCCCTTGTTCTTCAATAGTTGGACCGAATAAATGATAGTTAGTATCTGCATTCATATGTGCAATAAAATCCATTAGGTTTCGTTTATCAATAATAATATCAGGATTAGAAATAATATAATTATCGCACTCTTGTTCATAAAGATACTTTAATCCTGCATTATTACCAGCAGCATATCCTTCATTGGTATCTAACGCAATTAATTCAATATTTTTCAATTTCTTTAGTTGTTTTACTGAATCATCAGTTGAGCAATTATCAACCACACAAATAATATCTACAGCATTAAAAGTACTGATTTTTTCCACAAAATCAATTGTCTCAATTGCATCGTTATAGTTTAAGACAACAATTCCTGTTTTCATCTGATTGCCCTCCTACTTCTCTAATCCTAATATAGTGTAGTCATAAAATCGAGACGTTTTTTGAACTTCATTATTCAGTTCATTAAACCCTATCTCTTCCATTATTGTTTTTTTATCAGAAAATAAATTAGTTCCTAATCCCAATCTATTTCCTTCAATACTTGCCCCCATCGCCACTAACATTGTTGGATACATATCAATTGTGCTGAATAATCTATTCTTATTATTGACAGGTTCTACAACACTGTTAATAAAGCAATTATATGGTGTTCTAACATAATCAGTATCAATTCCCACAAAAAACTTTTCTGACATGCTATTATGATCACCAGTAATCACTATTGTTGTATTTTCATACCATTCTTGCGTTTTACACCAATTAATAAAGTCATTAATTTGTTTTGACTGGCATTCAATCACATTGGCATATTGATTTTTGTGAGTATTTTTACATTGATCACATAAATAGCCATCTGGTGTATGAGTATCAATAGTTGTAATTTCCATATTAAATGGTTTTTCTCCACTCGCTAACTTAGTAATATCTTTTTTAGCAAACTCAAATAGTTTAGCATCTTCAATACCCCAAAAAACGAAATAATCTTCTGGTATTTCTTGGTTTTCCTTAAAACTATTATAGTCTCTAATTATATAATTGCCATGTTGTTTATAAAAATTTGAAGTTCCACCAAAGTTTGCATCAGAACCACACATGAATTCATTTATATATCCGTTCGCTTCCAATACTTCACCTAATGAATACCCACCAGGCAAAAAAGCTGTATCATTATCATACTTTTGACTTTTTATTGATAATTTTAAAGGAATACCCATATTTTGCGATACTTGAGAGGCAATAGTCCATTGAGTTCCATCAATAGTTCTACTTCCTCCAATGTTGTCATTGTTAGAAAAATTAATATTATTTTTTGCTAATTGTGACAGCTCAGGTATATAGTTAATTTCCTCTGCACCACCAAAGGTAGTATTGGCATATGTATTCTCCACTGATTCTAAATATAAATGAATAATATTACGCTTGCCATTATTAAAGCTAATTTTAGCAGTGCTTGGATCAACATAATATTTTTCATATATATCTGTTTCCTGTACTACGTTATTAATATAGCCATATATATCATAATTATAAATTGCAAAGATTAAAGAAATTATTATACATAAAATACCTCCTTTGATAAAATGTTTTTTTATTGACTGAGATATTTTTTCATTATTTCGCTTACATAATCTATGAATATTAAAAATAAGAGCAACTATTAATGATCCTGCAACAATACTAATAGGTACCGCCCAAATGAACCAGTCTAAATAAATTCCATTGTCTGTGCCTTCCATAGGAACTTTTAAATGAAATATAATTTGATTTAATGTTTTTACTGAAAAAGTACGATTGCCCCATATTATTGATGTTACAATTAGACAGCCTAAAAAAATTAGAACAACGCCTACTATATACTTTTTTCTATTGTTTTTATTTTTTTTCATATGTACCTCATAAATAATTCCTTTCTATTTTATCATATCTAACTCTAATAATAAACAAAAGAAAAAGATTGAAATAATCACTATTATTTCAATCATATATTTCTTTTAAATATCTACTTAAGGCATCTTGCCAAGTTGGCAAACGATCAAAACCATTTTTATCTAACATTGTTTTGGACATTCTACTATTATTTGGTCTTTTAGCTTTAGCTGGGAATTTAGTAGAATCAACAGGTGTTACTTCCACATTCATTCCTGCTTGTTTAAAAATTTCACAAGCAAATTCATACCATGAACATAATCCTTCATTAGTAGCATGATAAATTCCATATTTATTTGTTTGAATCATTTGTACACATAATTTAGCTAAATCATATGTATACGTTGGTGAGCCAATTTGATCATTTACAACACTAACCGCACCATGTGCTTTACCCAAACGAAGCATAGTTTTAATAAAATTGTTACCATTAACGCCAAATACCCATGCAATACGAACAATAAAATATCTATTCAAAGTTTGTACAGCCAATTCGCCTTCATATTTAGTTTGGCCATACACATTTAACGGATGTCTTTCATCATATTCTTTCCATTCCGACTCTCCTTGACCATCAAACACATAATCAGTAGAAAAATACATTAATGGAATATCTAATTCTTTACATACTTTCACAATATTTTTTGTTCCCACAACATTAACTTTAGTACAAGCATCAATTTCATCTTCAGCTTTATCCACCGCTGTCCATGCTGCACAATGCACTACTGCATCATATTTATTTTTTTTAATTACTTTATCGACCTGTTTGGCATTAGTTATATCCATTTCATCAACATCAACACCAACCGCTTCAATATTTCTCTTTTGACATTCTTTTACAATATCGTAACCCAATTGACCATTAACTCCGGTAACCAGTATCTTCATTCTATATCTCCTTAATTTTCTTAAAAAATAGCCTAACCATTAAATAATATAGTATAATTTTTATTATATTTCTTTGCTATACAGTATTGTATTTTATATACAATAAACAATTATAAAACTTAAATATATTGTAACTAGTAATACAACAAGTAACATATAATTTATTATTGTTATTTGTTGATCAGTGTTTAAATTATTAATTTGATTTCTTGGTACTAAAGTTAGTATTAACGGAAATAAAACAGGTATAAAATATCTAGCTTGGACTCCTGCAATTTCTGTTGCCCCAACTTCAGTAAATGATAAATACATTGATCCATAAACCATACATATTGTAGTCATAACACCTACTAAAATGATAATTCGTTCTTTTTTACCAATAAATATATAATCTTTTCCTGATATAAATGCTGCATATAATAATGCCACCACATATATTACTGTATAAATATTGTTACCAGATGGTACATATGCAAAATTATTAAAAATTTGAAATGAGAAGAAATTTTTATAGACAGTATCAATAATATTTCTATAGAACATCTGTGCAAAACCAGCTGGATTGGACAGTATAAGCTTTAATTGTTCTATAACACTTGTATTTCCCCCACGTACATCACCTTGTATTCCACCGCTTAACATAGGTAATAAGAAACTACTAATCATCATAATAAACATGAAACAAACTGTCCCTTTAAATAACATACTTTGCCGTTTATTATTAAATTTTGTTGTAGGTAGAAGAAGTAGCAATAATAATGCTGGCGCATATATTGCTTTTGCAAGGCATGCTAAAATCAAAGGAAAAATAAATATGATCAATTCCTTTATACTTATTTTTTCATTTTTCTTTCTGTACATTTCAACAAATGTACATATTGATAGTAAGACACCTCCAGAAACTATCGCATCTAATGAGTAATGACTGGCTGCATAAATCGTAGTAGGTAATAATGCTAAAACATACACTAATACTTTACCACATTTAGATTTTTTTACTGCATAACTTGCCATAACTGCATAAGCTAAAAGGTTCATAACCTTCCCTAAACAAAAAACAAATGTAAATGGTAAACTTAAAACATTGGCTAGTTTAATTCCAAAACTCGATACTAAATAAGGAATTTCGTTATATTTAACAAACTTTGATTTTGTAGTAGTATTTTTTTCTGCCATTTGATTACTATTAAGTAATTTATTTAATTCCTTATTTCCTTCAAATGACTTTGGGAGCATTATCCCTGGAGACTCTGAAACATAATAAAACGCATCACTATAAGATACTTCACTACCATAACTATTTGTAAACGCTAAATAAACATGTACCTGTTCATCAAAATTCATATTTGCTATCTTAGGAGATCCAATTATAAATAACATTCCAATTGAAATTATTGTTAAAAAACAAGTTCTATGTAATTTTTCAGATGCTTTTTTTCTATTTATGAACACTATATAACACAACATCAGTGTGACTATAAAAAACAGCCATCTGTAAATCGAAAAAGTATAGTTATTGTTATAACTAAATTTTAATTGTTCTACATTTTTTTCATTCAGATTATTAATAACTATTGATTTAACATTCTTACTAATATTTATTACACTTTCATTAAGATCTTTTAATATTGTTTCATTTTGGTGAACTTCTGTAATTTTATTATATTCGTTTGATACATTTATAGTAAGAGATATTGATGTGTTTACTTTAGCCTTGTATGACACCTTAAATTTTTTGATATAAGAATCAATATCACTTATTCTTATATCTATTACATTTTCACCATCAATGTTCTTTTCATCTATTTGAATATTATTATTTATAATATGATTGCCTTTTTGTGAATCATTTAACATAAAAACTTTATAATTGCTTAAAAACAACTCTAATACAATCGATATAATAATAAATATGATTGGTATAATTAATTTTTTCGTTTTATTTTCTAGCATATAATACACTCCAATCATTTACTGAACATAATACAATAACTATAGATAATAACATCATTGGATACCATATAAAAAAATATGAAGGGCTACTGCCAGTTATTAAATATGCAAGATACATATCTTGCTGTTTTTCCCCATTTAAGTAATATTTCGCACCATTTTCTATATTTGTCTTATGTAATATCAATGGATTAGTCGCGCTAACTCCATGCGTAGTAATTGTCAATTTTACTTCTTTTCCTAACATATCATTTAAATTATTAGGAAATATTGCTAAAACCGATTTTTCCTGTATATCTTTAAAATTATATTCCATAGCATACAGAATCTTGCCCCCTTTTTCTTGCAATACCATTTTTACTTTACTATCTTTATCCGCATCACCCAACCTAGAACTGTATACACCAATATTCGCCACTTTGCTCACATTTAATGTAGTTTTCATCTGAAATTCAAGATTGTCATACAATTTAATTGTATCACTATTTACAAATTCCTCTGAATATATATGATTTTCTCCAACGTCATTTGTCCTAGGTTTAATATACCAATAAATACTTAGGAATATACAAAAACACACTACTATCAATAAAAATACCGAATACAATTTTAACATTAATAATTTATACTTTTTAATTCTCTTCATTTTTTTTATCCAATCTAAAAGCATTAATATTTGATAAATTCTCATTATAGAGTTTATCATAATTTAATTTATTCTTCCATTTTTCTTTTAACAGTAATAGCTGTTTTTTTTCAAAATCACTGTTTACAAATTTATTTTTTACAGCAACTTGTGGAATAAATATATTCTGTTTATCTTGTTCATCTAATTTTAATTGTAAATCATAACATGAAAATTCATAATTAAATGATGATTCTAAAGATATAAAATCATCCCTTTTTAGAGCAAAAAGTTCATTTGCCACAACAGTATAGTTATAAGGTACTAAAAGTCTACCATTATTACCATAATCATCTCTATATGTTGGTGAAAAGGCATTTAATAAAATACTCTTATTATTTAAAACAATTCCTGATTTTCTTACCAAATCATATTTACCTATGATTTTTGCACCTATTACACCAGTTTCTGGTCTTGAGGCATATCCTATTAAATTATACATCCAATCTATTGTTTCATAATAATTGTTCTCATCTGTAAAAATGATATATTCTGAAGTCAATTTATTAACAGTATTATTAATTGCTAGAATAGCATTTTCTTCTACATTAACAATCTTAACAATGTTGCTTTCTAAATACATTAAATCTAGCTTTGTATCATTAATTACAATAATATCAAAATTTGTGTATACATTATCTTTACAAATTCTATCTATTGCATTAATTGCATTCTCTGCACTTGTTTTCGCAACAAATATAACAGTTGTTTTCGGTTCTTTATCTATAATATATTCAACAAAATATTGCGTACTAATGACTATGTCTATATTTACTTTTACATTTTTGTTTTTAAAATAATCTTCTAAAGCCCTTTTTCCAGCTTCACCTGCATAATTTTTGGCTCCATCTCCGCCCACCGCTGTAGAACCAGGAATCATTCTCCAATGATATAAAATTTTAGGAATATGATATATCTTATTAGTATTATCAATCAATCTTAGAAATAAATCAAAATCTTGTGCACCTTCATATCCAATTCTAAATCCGCCTATTTTATCAATTAATTTTTTCCTTATAACACTGAAATGGCAAATATAATTACCACCATATAATGAATGCATAGCAAAATCAGATTTAAAATGCGGATCACTTCGCTGTTCTTGCATATCAATTTTATCTTCATCTGTATAAATAAAATCTAAATTAGGATTATCATTTAATACCGATATAACTTCATTTAGCGCATGTATTTCTAATTTATCATCATTATCCATCAATCCAACAAATTCCCCAGAAACCAACTCTAGTGCCGAATTAGTTGCTCTAGAGATATGTCCGTTATCTTTTCTAAATACAACTTTAATTCGCTTATCTTTTTGCATGTATTTTTTTAACGTGTTAATTGTATCTTGATTTGTGGAACAATCATCAGCGATACAAATTTCAAAATTTTGATATGTTTGATTTAAAATCGAATCGATACAATATCCCAAATATTCTCCAGGTACATTGTAAACCGGCATAACTATAGAAATTTTAGGATTATAACTATATTTACGAGCTGGAACAAAGCTACAGTTTTCTTCAAGCCATCGATTGTATAATTCAGTATTTTTTATATCAAAAGTATTTTGTTGTATAAAATCTAGTTCCTTTTTCAAAGGATTATTAAATATTCCTTTAAGTTTATTTATCATTATACCACGCGGTCTATATTTATTTATAATTCGCTTTACTACATTTGATTTAACTACAATTACTTTTTCTAAGTTTTTCTTATTTTCAAAATAAATATCTACTATTGAATTACCATTTAAATTAATTTTATAATTGAATGTAGAGATTTTAGCTCTGTTTTTTATTAATTCTTTTCTTTCAATACAATTATTATTATTTTTTACAACTAAAAAGTCAGCGTTATTATCTACCCATCCTCTAATTACAAGAGTTGGGTTTTTTATACCGCAAATAATTGCCTCATCGAATTTATATCTCAAGCGAATCACCTTCTTTTCTCACGATCAAGCATATAAACTCCCATTCTACTAAAATTAGAATTATAATATGGATCATTTTCAATATAACTAGACCATTTCTCATACATAAAATTATTTTCACTCACAAACTGTTTATATTTTTCACTAGTTGAATCAAGTCCCCTAGTCTTTGATTCATAGTGGATTAACTCAACTTGAGGAATAAATAGATTGTAATATCCTGCATCTAATAATTTAAGATTAAAATCAATATCATTATAAGCTACCTTTAATTTTTCCTCTAATCCATTAACTTGCAAATACTTTTTCCGTTCTACAGCTAAACAAGCTGCTGTCACAGCTGAATAATTATATGGTATTTTCAATCTACCATATACCCCTTCATCATCTCGGGGATGGCTTATAAAAGCATGTGCTGCCACAGCATTACCTAAACCAAGTAAGACTCCACCATGTTGAATTGTCATATCCGGATATAATAATTTAGAGCCTACAGCTCCAATGTGATCTTGAATAGCGTAAGATACTAGCAATTTTAACCAATTTGGTGTTATTACTTCAGTATCGTTGTTTAATAATATAATGACATCAGAAATACAAGTATCAACTGCTAAATTATTAATTGCAGAATAATTAAAGTCCATGTCTGCTTTAACAACCCTAAAATTGGTATTTGCTTCTTGATATCTCTTAAACAAATCAAACGTTTCCTGATTTACACTATTATTGTCTACTACTACTACCTCATAATTAGTATACTCTGTAAGTTCATAAATTGATTTCAAGCAATTTTCAGTAATATCGGCAAAGTCTCTTGTAGGAATAATTATTGAAACACTAGGTTCTTCTTTATAATTGTACTCTACTCTATAAACTGTACTCCCACCAATACTTTGAACGTTAGCAGAAACATTTCTTCTTTTTAGTGCTTCTTCAACTGCTCGAATTCCTTTATTTACTGCATATCCTTTATTATCAATTGCCATAGATGTTGATCCTTCAACCATTCGCCAATGATATAATATTTTAGGAATATGATAAATATTTTTTGTTTGCTCACTCACTCGTAAAAATAGATCGTGATCCTGTACACCTTCTAATCCTACTGTGAATCCTCCTAAATATCTCACTAAACTAGTCCTTAATACGGCAAAATGGCAAATATAATTTATTCCTAGTAATGTATCTGGTGCAAAATCGGATTTAAAATGTGGTTCACATCTTGACCCTCTAATATCTAACTTGTCCTCATCACTATATATAAAATCTACATTTTCATATTTATTTAATAGTGCTACATTTTCATATAGTGCATTAGCTGCTAACATATCATCATTATCAACTAAACAAACAAATTCACCTTTAGCCATATCTAAAGCATCATTTGATGCCCTAGAAATATGTCCATTTCTTTTTCTTCTATTAACACGTATACGACTATCTTTATTTTCATATTCTTTTATGGTTTCAATTGTTTCTTCATTCGTAGAACAATCATCGACCAAACATACTTCAAAATTTTGATATGTTTGGTTTAAAATTGATTCTAAGCATTCTACTAAATATTTTTTTTCCACATTATATACTGGAATAAGAATAGACATCAGTGGATTATACTCAAATACTTCAATATGTTCATCATTTTCAAAAATATTAATCCATTTATGATAATCATCTTGAATAAACGGATTCCACAGTATTTCTCCACGCTCTTTTACACGCATAAAAAATCTTAGGAAATATTTTTTCCATAGTGATGGTGGAATAATCATATGATGTTCTCTCCACAAAAATCTCATTCCCCTTCCGAATACAATTATAGATCTTCTTATTATAGAAACAAGCTTTAACAAGGTTATCTTAAATTTAAACACTAAAGAAATATCTAGTGTATATATCCTTTCTATTGATTCATCATTATTACAAGTAATATATAGTTGTTTGCAATCCTTTGGAATCGCGACTTCTATCTGAATTTCTCCATCATCTGATATTATTTTTTTATTGAAATCAATTTCTTCACTATTTACATACACACGAAAAACATCATCTTCTAATGAATTAGAAAAAACAACTTTAAGGTATTGAACTTTAATTCCAGTAATTTCATCTTTAACATATACTATTTTTCTATCTGATTCAGTAAAATTGGATTCACCCATCTTATACCTCCTCTGCAAAGCCTTTTTCTAATTTTCTAAATATTGCCAGCCCACCAAGAAAACAAACTATTGCAAATCCCATAACATATACAATTGCACCCAAATCAGGAATATTATGATACATAAATATGTCACGATAAATTACCATTAAATGCTTAAATGGGTTTAAATTAATAATTTTCATTAATAATGTTGGAAATTTATCAAATGTACTTAAATCGTACAAAATAGGTGTACCATAAAAAAGCATATTTACAAAGAACTGAATAATATACTCAGTATCTTTAACATATACATTAATCGCACTTAACCCCAAAACTAATCCCATGATAATAAAATATTGCACAATCGCAAACACTGGAAATAAAATTATATGCCATGATAATCCAACTCCACCAAATAAACAAAATAATATCATAATGATAGATGATATAAAAAAGTTTACTAATCCACTTGTTGCTACAGATATAGGCAGTATTTCTCTAGGAAAATACACTTTCTTAATAATTCCTTCATTGACTCTTATTGTCATAATCCCTTGATTCATTGTTGTTGTAAAAAAAGTCCATGGGATAACGCCAATTACTAAGTATACTAAATAATTATCTACAGTATCCCTAAATAAAAAAGGAAATACAAGAAAATAGACCATTACCATAAGAAGTGGATTTAGAAATGACCAAAGAACCCCTAACATAGACCCCTTGTACTTACCTCTAATTTCTTTTTTAATATTTGATTTTAGTAGTTCTCTATATTGATATAGATTTCTAATTAACTTCATAACATTACCTACTCTTACCCTTTAAACTTATTTGTACTTGCTTATCAGCAATCATTTCTGACCCGTTACTCACTCGTACATATATTATATGATTGCCCTCTATATCTTCCACAGGCACCTTTATTTCCCATCCAGCTTGTGCATTCATACTTGCACCACCATTTGCTTCTTGATAGTGCATAAGCACGTCATTTCTTTTATGACGTTCAGCACGTCCAATATATTTATTGTCTAAATATATATCCACATTAGTATTCATTGTATTACTTACTTCCCAGCCTGAAACAATAATATTGCTACTATTATCTTTGACTTCACCCTCTACAGGGGTTTCCACTGTTAAAATACAGCTTATTGTCTCTGCTATATAATCTCCAATTTGACTTGCATGATCCTTTACCACTTGATCTAAATACTTATCTATTACTTCATTTGGAGAGCCATCTGCTTTTAACTCGCCTTTATAGATCCAAACTGCTCTAGTACATAGTTTTCTGATCATATCTAAACTATGGGATACTATGACAATTGTTTTATCACTATCACGTAATTCTTTTAGCTTAGCAAAACATTTATCCTGAAAGTGTTGATCACCCACTGCCAATATTTCATCAATAAGCAATATTTCTGCATCAACATTAATTGCTACCGAGAAAGCTAAACGCATATACATACCTGATGAATATGTTCTTACTGGGTTATCAATAAATGAACCTAATTCTGAAAATTCAATTATCTCATCAATTCTTTTTTCTATTTCAGTTTTAGTTAATCCAAAAATTGAGGCATTAAAATATATATTTTCTCTACCAGTAAAATCAGGATGAAATCCTGCTCCCAGTTCTAACAATGATGTTAGTTTTCCAGCTGTTTCCAGAGTACCTTTAGTCGGATACAAAATTTTAGTCATTAATTTTAAAAGAGTAGATTTTCCACTACCATTTGTTCCTACTAAAGCAATAGTATCTCCTTTTTTTATCTCTAAATTTATATCTTTTAAAACATGATGCCATTGTGGTTTTTCTCTATTCCAAAAAACCAACCTTTCTTTCAATGTAGCAGGTTTGTCAAATACAAGTTTGAAATCTTTACTCATATTTCTTACTTCAATTGCATTTTCTATATTTTCCATGTTATCCACCTTTATAAATATATATTAGTTCTACTATAACAATTCACTGCATTTTACTGTATTTTTCAGTTTTTTGCAAGTTTCCTTCTATTATATTGGATATATTCTATTTTCTCTTTAACTTATCTAACATTTTAATTATTTTTCTATTTTTCAAGCTATTGTACTCAGCTTGCAAAGTCTCAATTTCATAATTCTTCTGCATTAATATTCCTTCAAAATCTTTATTCAATTTACTAAATATATTTGCCCAATCGTCAATTAATATTTTTGACAAATTAAAATTCACCTCTACTTTATCGTTAATTTCAAAGTTTCCTATTAACCTAATAACTAACGGATCATTACCCATAATATAATAATTATCAATTGCAATACAACAATTTGTAGCAATTTCTATATTTTTATTAGAATGTATACTTAAATTTTTAAGCCTATGTCCCATTAATTGTCCCATATGCAATTCAATATAAGAACATTTTTTTGTTACTTTAAAATATATACTGTACCCATCCTCCTTTTTTATAGGAATATCTAATAACTTACTTTCATATATGTCAACATAATCATCAAAATAAACTCTGCAAACATTAAAATCAATTTTTTTATTATGTTTTACCCACCCAAACCATTTATTATCGAAAACATTTAAGTCTAATCTTTGTATATCTGCACCTACTCTATACACACTATAATCAAATGATAATTGGTCCCTGATACTATATTTCATCAACAATTTAAACCATAACCCCATTACATCATCTACTTTTTTTGAATTATTCTTTCTAACTAAAATAGTTGTTTCTGTAAGTCCAAATTCTTCTGGAAATTTTTCTTTTCTTAAAAAATCAACTGTCTTTTTTATATTATCCAGTGATTCTTTACGATATTTCACTATGGCTGCAGCTTCATCATAGACACTATTACGCACACTATGATTAAATACAACCATATCATATTTTTTTAAATCGCAATTGGATTCTAAAAAACCTTTAATACTATCTCTAATTACCACAGCTCCATCAATCCACACACTTACATCATAATAAGTTTTAATATATTCATTTAAAATAATTTTAGTTTTTCTTGCTAGTCTAATATTCCCGATATTATCCTCATCATTAATATGAACTATTTTCCATGAATCAGAGGTAATGTTATAATTATTGGTAAAACAAATATAATCTATTCCATCTTCTTTTTCAATTGATTTTAAATCATCATAATCTCCTGTAATACATGTATATACACAAACTCTATTCATTGCTTTCACACCTTTTATGCTTTCTTACTTATTCTTATCAAACCTAATAAATCAAATAAAACTAATCTTTACCATACAAATCCCTTGTATACACCTTCTCTTTAACATCTTTTAATTCATCATTCATTCTATTTGCAACAATTACATCACCTAATGATTTAAATCATTAATAATTTTACTATTAAAAAACTTATCTTCTTTATAAGTTGGTTCATAAACCATAACCTCTATTCCCTTTGTTTTGATGCTTTTCATAATTCCTTGAATAGAGCTAGTTCTAAAATTATCGCTGTCTGTCTTCATTGTTAATCGATAAATTCATACAACTTTAGGACTTCTTTTAATAATCATATTAGCAATGTGATCTTTTCTTGTTTTATTTGATCCAACAATTGCTTCAATTAGATTTTCAGGTACATCATTATAATTAGCTAATAACTGTTTTTGTATCTTTTGGTAAACAATATCCTCCATATCCAAACGACAGATTGTTATAATGATTTCCTATTCGAGGATCTAAGCCTACTCTTTCAATTATCTCTTTAATATTCAACTCACGCATTTCAGCATGTGTATTTAATTCATTAAAATATGATACTCTCATAACCAAATATGTATTAGCAAATAATTTGATAACCTCTGCTTCAGTGCTTCCAGTAAAAAGCGTAGGAATATCTTTCTTTATTGCCCCCCTCCCGTAACAAGGTTGCAAATTCCTTTGCTCTTTCACTCTTTTCGCCTATTACAATCCTAGAAGGGTATAAGTTATCATATAACGCTTTTGCCTTTCTCAAGAATTCCGGACTAAATATAATATTATCAATATCATATTTTATCTTTATATCTTCTATAAATCCTACCGGTACTGTTGACTTAACAACCATTACTGCATCGGGGGTCATCTCCATTACTACTTCGATCCCTCACTCTCAACACTTGACGTATCAAAATAATTCTTATCAGAATCATAATTAGTTGGTGTACATATAACTATATATTTAGAACCTTTTAATGCTTTTTCTTTATTGGTTGTTTCTAATAAATTTAACTCTTTATTACTTGAATAATCAATAATTTCATTATCATTTATTAGTGATATATTCATTTATTGGTGATATATTATTTTTTATTTTGTTAACTTTATCTTCAATAATATCTAATACAACTATTTCATTTCTTTGTAATAGTAATATTGCCAAAGATAACCCTACATATCCAGTCCCTACAATAGCAATTTTCATAGATCTCCTTCTTTCCATTTATCACTCAATATTTCTACAAATATAATTTTCTTTACATAATAGAAACTACTGATAAATTATACAGTAATTATATCATAATTGCTACATCTAGGTTCCTTATCAACTAATCAGAATTTTTATTAAACTAAATTTTACAATTTAATATTTTTATTTTATATTAATATTTAGAACAAATATGTGTCATTCTTTAAATATAATGTGTTTTACTGTCTTCTAAACACTAAAATCGAGCTCTACCAACGCTCTTATTTACTTTTAAATCTCATTACAGTCATAACTTTTTAAATTTTCCTAATTTTTGGATTTCTTATACTTATTAGTTTGCAATATTTCATTTAACAATTCGTATCCTTTTTAAACAAAGTTAATCGTTATTTAGTTTTGCTAAATTATAGCATAAAGTTTTTCCTTACTGTTAACTCTTTAAGCATCCATTTACATAATAAATAGTATTTAATTCGCGTTTACAAATTAAATACTATTTAGAAAAACCAGAATTGAAGCGCATTGTCTCGTTAGTTCTAGTTTTATAGTTTACATCTATTATGCACTTTGTCTTCTCATGGTATAAATATATTTAAAGATTTAAAAAATCTTCAAGTACTAGTTTTGCTTGTTTCTGCCTTATTTCAACTTTTTCACTAGTACTTTTTTCTTCAATATCTTTTTCTATTTTAAATAGATTGGCTATTTTTATCAATGCTTTACCTGATAATGATCCAATGGGGTCAACTTAAATTTTCCTTAAGTGACACCATTGGTACTGATACATATATCAATTACGATTTAAGAAAAATGATATGTCCTTACTGTGGTAAAACATTTAATGAGGCGAATACTGTTGATAAAAGTTATAGTTCTACTACAAACATTATATCATTAGTCCTTCAACAGTAGTAGGAGTGTTTAATAATCATGTTCAAATCAAAAGGTATCCCCTACAGGAGATTATTTATATAGATGAATTTTACTTCAGTAGACATTCTAAATATAAATATGCGTTTATGATTATAGAATTTAAGAATATACTAATTCTTAATATAATAGAATCTAGATGAGACGAAAAACTTAATAACTATTTTTCTATATTAAAAAAATGATTGTAATAAAGTAAAACATATCTCTATGAATACATATAATTATTACCGAATTGTAATAAACATATATTTTCCTGAGGCTATAATATACATAGTTAGCTTTCATGTTCTAAAAAAGGCTACTGATTGTCTAAACTCAGTTAGAAAAAGAATGTTGAAATGTTACAAAGATGATAAAGATTATCAAAAATACAAACTATTAAAATGCATATTTAAACTTCTTTTATAGAGTGGCAATAAAATACATAACGAAAAGTACTTCTTTGATTATACATAACTTACGAAGCTGGAGTATTAGAATATATATATACTTTCATTAAATAAAGAATTAAGAATGACATACATTTTGAAAAAATACTATCGTATTTTTAATGACAATAAAGAACAAGAATACAATGATGAAGAATATATAAAAGTATTTAATAGTATGATTGATGCAATGAGTACATCGAATATTAAGGAAATGGTTAACGCTGATAATGCGTTAAGAAATTTATAAAAAAAGCCGACCTAAAAAATTAAAAATTCATGATGAACTCGTTTGTTGAATAGAAAATAAATTGATT